>Ga0307510_10000394_pt1 | contig 41476 bp, 40 predicted proteins | sample 12_EM_MG_FD_207224 | JGI IMG/M metagenome (GOLD analysis project Ga0307510, IMG submission 207224) | Populus trichocarpa ectomycorrhiza microbial communities from riparian zone in the Pacific Northwest, United States - 12_EM | ecosystem: Host-associated > Plants > Roots > Unclassified | place... | reverse complement strand
GGGCCAACGCCTGCTGCGGAATCAGCAGTAGGTCTTGGAACACGGAGCCGGTGCTGTCGGATGAGCAGTAACAGAAGATCAAGGAGGAATTCGGGCACTCCGACACCGACTGACACGTACTGGCGACCTAGCTCGAGAGACCGCGTTGGTACGGTGAAGCGAGTCCCGTGGGTGAATCAACGGCAGATTTCGAGCCGAACAAGAACATGTATTACCGGATTTAGGCCAGTGATCGATACCATTAGTGCCACAGGCCAGTCAACGTCCTCGAGGACGACGCGTGGTTAGTACGTGAACTCTCTGCCTCTTACTATATCATTGACCGGTCTACAGTACTCCCCCATTTTCGACAGTCACAGCCATGTCCGTCTTCGCCCCTGGTTATCTCAATTCCGAAATTTTGCGCTTGATCATTGACCACGTCTTCATGCCCCCAAACCCTCCCCAGATACACCCAGGCAGACGGAAGGAACGGAAAACGAATGTGGCCCTATGTAAGTTCTCAAGTCGTTGCCTCTCAGACCCCCCCCTTTTACTTCAAACCTTCTTACCACAACCTGCTCATCAGGAACTTGTCCACTTCCTGACTCCATTCGCTTTGTCACGGTGTCCCCTCTTGTGATCCTGCTCTCCTTTTCCGATTATTCATCTCGTTCAAACACCCTCCATCTACCATCCCTCTCGAATCGGCCTATCGTACCGACCCGCGCCGCGGTAGTCACCCTATCAAGGGCTTCGTACCGCATCGTCAAGGCAACGGATGGTCCCAAAGACTTGCGACCTGCTTGAAAAATCGCGTCGTTCCTTAGATTCCGAGTCACTGTGAGTACCTACATCGGCTTGAAAGTCAGAGGGCCTGGGTCGCCATGCGTGTGAGAGGTGTGGATTGTTGTCAAGAACGAGAGCAGCGTTTTTGCCCGAATATGCATGCAAAATACATCTGATGGAGGATGATCAAATCAAAGACGGGACAAAGTGCGGGTTATTGTACATACTTTTAAGGGCCATATCCGATAAAACGCGTTGGAGATCATCCTCCCTCAATGAGACTTTTGCAGTACGATACCAGTAACCTCGCTGCCAAAGTTGGACAACTTGGAGGGATCCGCAGAGGGAGGGACTGTGTACGGGACAGTCTGGATACCCATGATGGCAGTAATCAGTAGTAGAGAGGGCTAGCCCCGTCTCCCTCCATTTGATTGATAGCGAAGCATTCCTTTCTCTGTAGTCCACAGTATGATCTGTGGGATGTCGCGTGCCCTCCAATTGAATTTACTGACATTGACATAATAATGAATCATACTTACGTAACCCCAGTGCAGTCCAATGCCAAACATGCACTTATCTTTATCTGGAATACCCTTTTGTCGCACCCGCACACCCATAACTCCTTTGCTCGCAAAAAGGAGCTTATGGCGATCCATGTACACCCCAGCATAACCGGAGTACCCTTCAAGTGCAAGGGCCAACGCCTACGGCAGCAGCAGTGGGTCCTGGCACAAGGAACCGGTGCTGTCGGACGAGCAAAAGAAGATCAAGGATGCATTCGAGCACTTCGACACCGACTGACACGTACTGACAACCTTAGAGCTCGAGGGACCGCGTCGGTACGGCGAAGCGAGCCACGTGGGCAAATCAACGGCAGATTTCGAGCCTATGAGACCAGAACAAGAACAAGTAATGCCGGATTTGGGCCAGTGATCGATATCACTGTGACGAAGATGAAACCTTTCAAGGATGCACAATGGTAATAAACATTGGCGGTATATCACGTATGTCGTCCCCCCTTTGACCTGCCAGACCTCCCGCTTCACGAGACAGATTAGCGTCCATGGCTTCAGCTCCTGTTGGAACTCCTCGAATCGCTCCTCTTCCTCAATCTCGACCTGGTTACATTTCAGCCCAAACCACGCACTGCACCGATGCCTCCTCCCCAACGACAGCACCATCCTTTCTCTCATGCGCGATCGCGGCTACAAAGGTCTCGGAGACGCTTCCCCGCCCGACTCTCCGCGATTCCCCCTCACACCTCACTAGTGCATTCCCCACTGCCCGCTCCCCCACTGGGCAAACCGACCCTACCGCCGATTAATCCTGGCGTATTCCGCTCTGTCACTAATATCCGTCGCCTCATCGACGAAGCCTCCGAACTTGCCGTGCGTGCTTCAACGGGAATGTCCGCAGCTGCACTGGGTTCGATCCGAGTGGAAGTCCGAATGCCCACAGCAGCCCTTGGGCGCTTTCACACTCACCCAGCATGAACCCTCTAGGAGGGAGGAACGTCGCCATGTCTGCGATGCGGATCCATCGTTTGCGTGCGCTTGCGGTGCAGAAGCTATCTGCAGCCTATAGGGCCGACGAGATTGCGTCAAGTGATGGTAATGCAAGGTGGTAGCGTGTTCGAAGATATCGCAGAACGCGTTCTGAAAGTCGGTCCGTCGTCTTTTCTTACATTTTCCCTCTATGTGTCTCACTGGAGTTCCATAGATCCGAACGATGCAGATGCCAAATATGTCCACTTTTCCACGAGAAGATACCCTCTTGGTTCGTCTTCGTTTCTCTATCCTTGTGATAATTTCCATTCAACTGGATGTGGCAGGCAACCCGCCGAGTATGCTATGACCTGCATTCTTGACGAACTCATCAAAGCTCATCCCCAACGACTCGGGTTGTTCCGTACACAGGGCATCGCCCTTTCTGGGACGAGTATTCCACTGGTGTCGAGGACTTCACGAATGCGCTCAAGGAGGCCCGAGCGTTACGCAAGGCCCTGCTCCTCCCATCGCAACGGTAGTCACACCCCCCGATGTCAAGGAAAGGGCGAAAGGGATAGAAAGAGGTCGAAGTCTAATGGACAAGCGCCTTCGAATGGGACAAGTGACGCCGATTGGGGTGGTGATACCTCTGAGACCGAAACGCCTCCAAAAGTCCACCCATCTGTTCTTCCCGACGCCTCAGGGCCACTCGGTAGCACCTCCGGGCCGAAGCTTCAAGCGTATTGAGGTGTGCTCGCCGACGGTGCGTTTCGGGAACAGAATGGCAGGCTACTGAGGAAGAGCATTCGCGACCACGAGCGCTTCCTCGCCCACTTTGACTCCCTGGAAACTCCGCCACCGCCTCGCTCGTCCAGCAATACCTCCGCCGATGGTGGTGATAACACCGTAGAGCGGGCGGCGGATACGTTCCTGCATTCGGAGGCGTTCCATCTGGGTGCGCCTACCCGGACTCGGCAGTGACCCGTTGTTAGTCGAGTCGCGCTATTCAGTGCTACTCTGCCTGCTCATGCTCGGCGACTTTGCCGCTCTGATCCGGGCGTTCGTCCGTACCGCCACGGTTGCCGATAGTCCCGGGGGCTATCCGGTCTTTCTATGGCCCAAGTAGAGTTCGTGGAGACGCCCTCGAGGCTTGCGGGCGGCTGGCGCATCGGCACCCAGCCCCATTCTCGTGCGCGCGCTTGCGCTCGGTGTGGGAATGACAATACGCCCAATGGCAAGCTAGGCGTCGAGGCACCCCCGGAACGCACTTCTTCGCCTCTTGCACCCCTTTCTCCCCCCTATCCTGCGCCCTTCAAAGCGCTTCTCCTCCAAGCGCCTGGGACATTGTTCGGCCCGCTCTCGCTCGCCATCGACATCTTCGTCCACCTCACATTCTGCTCTGCCTCTGGTTTCCCTCACACCGTCGCTCTCTCCCGCGCCTGCGCTTCACGGCAATGTCGACCTTGCCGAGTCACTCGATTGCGCGCGTATCATCCTCGCACCCGTCGCGGAGCGCCAGCGCGCATGCGCAGAACAGAATGCGCTCAAGATGCGGAAGCGGACGTCTTCGTCCTCGTCGACCTCGACCTCGTCTGCCTCTTCAACATGCGGTGATGGCGTGGGGAACTTGAGCAAGAGCAAGGCAAAGCCGCTGCCGATCGATATCCCGCTGCATAGGCCCCGGGTCGAGGGTGTGCTGGCGTGGCTTGCTGCAGTGTGGATAGAGTTTGAGAGCGTGGCTTTGTCGAAGTCAGGCGATGGAGTCATGACGGTGAAGAGGTCATATAATGGACTTGGGATTGTTTCGTGAGCGCCCGCCCCTATGTGAGGTTACGAAGGGGTTCAGCGGTTCAGCAAAGAGAGCGATCTGGACTGGAATCCATTATAGTGATTTTTTTGCGCAGCTATTCCACGTGTGATGTTGCGCGAGGGAGATGAGCGATTATCAATTATTACTCGTGCATTGTACCACCAACTAGGAGAAATGGATTTGAGTGCCTCTACTGTGCTTGTTTAATCAGATGCCTCTGTTTCGTAAATGCAAACACATCATCCGGAGCACCACGATCCAGTTCAACGAAGCCTATTCTAAGAATATGGAAGGCAGATAGGATAATCGGCTGCAATCGCATGGGCCCCACATCCGCAATCGTCATAAAAGTGTGGATTGTGGATTGTAGTAGCCAAGCCTTTTGAACAGCCGCACCAGTGTTGTATGGGAGGGAACGCCTGTGAGATGATAGACAGAATTTGACCCACGGCCTGAAAACGAGAACAAAAATTAAGGATACACGTCCGCATCACCACACTATCACCACCTCCTATACGGGATAGCCCATACATATATTTTTCCACTTGGCGCACCTTTGCTAGTAGGTTCGACCAGTAGCACCCTGCGGACAGATTGGCATTTTGGCTGATACATAGATTTTTCGGGTTAAAGGAACAACGATGTATTCATGATCAACGAAATCAAGACAACCAACTACTAGTCTTCAGGTGGCAATAGTTCCGTCCAGAAATATAGGATAGCCGGGGGTACGCGGTGTCTACATGCTGACTTGCCAGGAACCGTGAATTGAAATGTATGTACTCACTTGATGGGTATAGAGCCGGCCGTGATCAGGATGGGGCCATTTTGAAGTTTTCTCCGGGGAGTATATCAGGCTGGACTGGACGTGGGCAGCGCTCAGCGCTCAGAAACATTTTGGGCGAGTCACGTGGGTGATTCGGTTGAGTAAGTTGTCGAGTGTTGAACGTTGAACGTTGGGGGTGCCGGTTTTTCCCACAACAAATAACTTAGTCAGGGCAAGGATTAAACAAAGGACACACCATCCCCCCCCACATTGTCAGAATAGTGTGAACTGACAATGAAAACTGTCTTGGGTGGCCCTACAACACAGCAACACCTGACTGACCCCCACAACCCCTGGGTTAAGAATAGACCTAACCAAAACCTTTGCAACAAGATTAAACAAAGACAGGGTTTACCAACCTTGTGGTAAACACCTGGGGACAAGTCCTGACAAGAAAGAGGCCTCCTGAACTAAATAAATGACTGTGAGGTTTTAGTGGGTAGTAGGCCATATACTGTACCCTGAGTCCCACACTATCCCACCTGCAGGATGTGTGTAAACACATTTTCTTCCTCACTCCAGTCGAACAGCCCAGCTCCAGCAAGCCCATGGGGCTGATGTTCGTCTCCCGCCATGTGGCAATTTCTTGGTAGTTAAGTTACATAGGTAGCCACTATTCTGAGAAATAAAAATCGCTTTTCAAAAAAAAAAGTGTTGAACTTGAACTGAACTGAAACCAGCAGCCACAACTGGACAAGGCCTCATTATGTAATGTGACACCTCGCCGCTGACCTTATCCTCATACAGTAATGACTACTGCAATGTGAGCAGAGAAAAAGGCTAAGAGTATCTCTCGGCAGGGCTTTCAAGCACAACAATCAGGCGTCTAGGTGATAGGAGAGGGGTTTGTACCAAAACTTCGCGCCACAGCACGCAAGCAAGCTACACCCGAATGATAGGAGGTTTAGGCCACAGGAACACCCACAAATAGCGCGAACCTCACGACGCAGTTCTGCATTTCAGTTTGATTCTGCACCAGTGTACCAAACATACCATTTTAGGCGCGGACTTCGAAAGCATGGCCGCGTAACCACACGTGGATTTGAACCTTCTACCGCTACAATCATTACTGCCGCACCTACGGTCTTATTCTCAACAGTCATGTCCGTCCCCGCTACCGATAATCTCGACTCTGATATTTTGCGTTCTGTCGTCGAGCACGTCTTCATGCCCCCGAAGCTTCCTCAGGTGGGCCCAGACGAAGAAACAGAGCGGAAAACGAATGTTGCGCTGTGTAGTGGCCTCATAGAAGCCGCGCAAGACTTCCTCAAAATGCTTCCATCCTCAGAAAGTTCGTTATGGATCCACATGATCAAGATGATGGAATTAGCTCGTCGTGCTGCAAATGCCCCATTGAAGGAGGATGATCTCCAACGTGTGTTATCGGATATGGCCCTTGGAAGTACGTATAGATAGTCCACACCTTGTCCTATCTTTGATTCGACCATCCTCCATCAGGTGTATTTTGCATGCATATTCGGGCACAAAACGCTGCTCTCGTTGTGCGCAGGCTTTCCACAGCCGACTTCGTTCTGTTCGAGGTGTTCGAAGTCCTGCCACTGATCAGCGCCGTAATGAGGGTCAAAGGAAAGCTACTGTGCTCATACCCAGGACCTGCAATCCAGATTCCCGCAGATATTTTTACGGACAAATGGTTTCTCCAGGAGCTCTCCTCTTTCCTTGTCCAAATGGATGTTGATTGTTTGGATTCCACTCCAACCGCCAAGGAAAAGCCCATAGTTCACGAAAGCGCCCACCCCAGGTACATTTCGGAGTTATTGGTTGGGATTCTCAGGGGATGCGGTCGCCCTGCAGTTGTGGACCGCATCACGAAACGGATAGGAGATGAAGTGCTATCGGATCCTCCGGACGAGAAGGGCCAGGACAAGCCGTGGCGAAGATCTCCATTATGGCTCGTCCTCAGGGTCACCCTTCAGTCCTCCCTCCGTTCCAGCGATCTTTACAAGCCTTTCGTCCTCTTCTTTCACGCCCATCTTCTGCGCTGTAGTGCCCGCCAAGACTTCCCAAGCGGGTTACTCTACATCATGAGGGCTAAAATGGCTCGGCGTCATTCAAAATTAGGCCCTGAAGTTTCACATCATGTCCATCAAATCGTTCACGATAGCGCAATAGAGACAGAGGCACTTCTTTCCAAGAGATGGGTCACATTGCAGGAAATTGAATCGATCCACTCGACATTGCAACTCGAGGGGCTCGATTTTGTTGCAGATTCGAATATCTCACTCGTCAAATCATACCAGTACCTCGCGGGCGCACTTTTCTCGGATTCACAAGACTTCAAACATGGGCAATTGGCACCCTCTCACAGACCACGTCTCTATAATGAACATGATTTCGCCCAGTTTATGAACGGCGCCCTTACAAATGCTATTGCTAAAGATCCGCACATCGCACTTGCGGATTTCGAGTTATCTGTGGAGATGCATTTGGAAGCTTGGGTTGCTGCATCCACGAACAATGACAAGTCTTTAGACGTGATTACTTCGTGCATCGAGCAGTACTTTTCCGGTGCCAATCGTCTTTATAAAGACAGCCCTGAGGACAATTCAATGATGATTCTGACGATCATGGATCTTTGGGTGGCGCTGGATAGGTTTGCAATCCTGGCCTGTCCCCTGCTAAAGCAATACCCTCCGGAAATTCCTTCCAACTTCCTCCATTGCTTACTCCTTCACCGGTCGGCCGCCTTGAAACGTGCGCTGCATATCGAGGAGTATCTGTGTCAGCGACATAAAGAAGCTCTCGAGGCGAGTTCCATATTTTCGAACAGGGTTGATGATTCTTGTTTCGCTGTGAATTACTTTCGTACCTCCAAGAATCTCCAATGCCTCTATGATAAGATAAGCACGCACGCTCGGCGAGAAGAAGCGGCGAAACACGCAGAACTAGGCTCTTTGAACAAAGAGTCGAGATCAATTTTACGCCAGGCTTCGAAGATGCGCCATAAGAAGTCCAAGGACAAGTCTGGGCATAAAACGCACAGCGAAAGTTGCAAGAAATGTAAATTAGAACACCGGGCCGGAGCCCTGGAAATCCCCATCCATAGGAATCTGCTTCCTCATTCGGTGATGGCCGCCCAACTTGTAGTATTCGAACTGTCTCCTCCCCGTGCATTCTCTGTCTGGCGTGATATCACTTACATGATTCTCTGCGACATCGGCCAGCCTCGGCAGTTCACTTTGTCTCTCAATGAGCCTACCAGCGGAGATGTTCTAGATTCCTTCTTACCCCTCCGCCATTGGGGAGCAAAGGGACGACCAAATCTCCGAGTCACAATTCGTTTGATTGAGAGACAGTCTTCCTCCAAGGTGGCGATTCCCGCAGAGGAATCTTCAATTTTCGTCGACAATCTGCTATCGTTCACGCTATTTGACCTCAAATATCGATCCTGGGCGATGCAGTCCCCTTCGTCGTGGTCTAGTGCCGCAGAGCGTTGTAACCCACCCATACCCACCTCAAGTCCATACCGTCACACCCATCAATTCGTATGCAGCACTCAACACGCCCCAAATGATATCATCGCCATTCAGGCCACTTGCCCTGATGAAATCAACTTGCACGAATTCATTTCATTTTCCGGGCTGCGCAGTGGTCCACGTTTGCAGTGGTTAAACATCGCAAGGGAACTCGCTTCACCTTACCTCTCGTTTAGTCTCGAGGAAGTGCACACCTTGATTACCCAGGCAACCTGGCAACTCGGACCTTTGTCAGGTGGCACTCGCGAGTGGCATTCCGATCTTAGTATTTTCAGCTTTGGAAATGTCCTCTTGCATGAACTGGAGACCCTTCTCGAAAAGACAAGGGCGAATTGGCAAGAGGAGGTCACAGTACGGACTATAGGTGTGTCAATGTTCCTCACCATCCTTCTTGTCTCATCTGTTGTCAGCTCTTATCTGCTGCCGCCTCTTGTCCTCGACAGCAGATGTGGATATTTCTCGTCGGGCATGTTTGCTGCTGCGAGAGGCCCGAACTGTGACGTATCGATGGATAGGAGAAGTACGCATGAAGATAGACTCTACATCAGATGAAACACCCCAGACAAGGTTGCGAAGCCGATTATGTATGCTTGCTGTGACATGCTTCTCGACCTTCGATGTATGTCCAGAGCACATCCCCACCGTCATTTCCAACGAGGAAGACCTTTCTATCGCCATACAATGTGCAGCCATCGTCTATGATAACACACCACGATTTCCCTCTGGGGATAGCTCACTTTATTTTGCTCGAATGCTCCGTCGCCATCATCGCCTACTACATGACTTGGAGCCCATTTTTAGCCAGTCATCACTGGTTTGCGGACGGGCCACGTTGTTGCATGCGGGCGCATTTGACCATGCACTTGAACGTGTGTGGCAAGGCTATCGTCAGGGTAACTCATCGGATTGGCATGTGCTTCATAAACAGAATCCTCGGTGGATATCGTGTGTGGCAAACGAAGGACAGGAAGTACACTACGACCTCCTAACAGGCGAGCTGATAATCGGCAAGAAGTCATCAAGAAGACTTCCGCATGAGCTAACGGAGGACCCAATGTACAAGAGTATATTTGGTGCGGTAAGTGACCAAAGACAAACTTCTCTAGCCCATTTGGGCCTTATCTGAGGTGCTTTCAGAGAATGTTCGATGTGGTCCCTGCTGACATCCCCGGAATGGAATATATGACTCAATCTACTCCATTCGGGTATCAGGTAAGGCACTTTTTCGTCGAGCGTCCGTTGGTGATTAAAATCGACGAAGATCCTCTTCTCCTGGAATGACGGGAAGATAATCTTGCAAGCACGGAAATCGGACAACTCGCAACTCTTACAGCTCATTCCGCGGTCTTGGCTCGTCGACGATTTTCCTCAACATTTAGTTGACGAATACATACATTGGCTCGACCTGAGCACTGGCGAGCTCGAATTCCGTCCGATTGGTTCCCCGTGGATGCCTAGACCCTCCAATTGGTGCCTCTACTTGCAAAAGCTCAGTATTTCAGAATCACCAAAGCTCCTTCCTCTTTCTCGCTATGCTACTCTCCAGAAGGCTTGTCAAGATATTCCTCCGATACGAGGCATCGACATTCGTTCAAGTACTTTCGACATAGTGTCCCGCCTGTTGTCGCCGATAGAGAACCCGGGATACATTATTATTACGCACACCACCCAGACTTTGGAAGTTTCCCTCCCTCGATTCCGCCTGTCGTTCTTCGTCAACACAAGCTGGGAACTTGAGTGTCGAAGCATGCCCGGTTATGTGGTAGGCAAGACTCAGTCATGCGGGACCATGTTTGGCCTAAGAAACAAACTTATCTTGTGTCCCGGCTCGGCTAGCCTGGACGAGCCCCTGATGCAACGACGGGTCATAATCCCGCAAGGGCAGATTTCATTCAGTGCATCTGAAAACTTCACCAACGTGTACATAGACACTGGTGTTGAAGGGCATGTCCGTTGGCATGAATATACAATCGACACTGATCTTGGGTGCCTGAGAGGTAATACAAGTTTGATGAGCAAGCTATATCAATGCTATCTGCACGCGCTCACAAGTCACTGTCTTCCTGACCCATTGCTCGGTCAGACGGGAACGGAAGAGGCCCTGTACATATTACGAAGTGCCGGTTGCAGGTCCTTCCAAAGACTCAACGCCGAGGAGGCAAAGATGCTGGAATTGATTGGTGATTTGACACCATGCAGAGCCTACTTCTCAGAGAATATAGCCAAGGTGACGTGGAAAGACCTTCCGGCACTATCCCAACACCACGACTTTTCCCAAGCTGCACGGTCCCTTCTTGACCATGCACGTGCATTGGAGACTCTGTACGATAAACCCACTGATTTCGGCACGTATCGCAGTCCGTTGTTGTCGGATCGAGAAGCCTCCCGTAATAGGTTATACTATCCACCAGACTTACACATCTCTGGGAAAGCACCATTTCGAGGCGATGTCGAGTACCAGTCAAGAGACATTCCCAATCTTGGAACCTGCCCCACCGAACACGCAGTCTTCCGGACATCATGGTCGATATGGAATGGTCGGTCATCTCTCGACCGCGGGTCTTCAGACCTTTGGGACCTCATGAAATCATGGGGCTCACTTGGTCCTATGACGAGCAGCAAGATCTCACTGCGATACAGTCGATACTGGTTTGAATTTGATGCTCCACGTGACTTGCTCGGTATCTATGACCTCTGCTGCAAGACCGTAAATCGGAACCTTGAAACCCTTCGAAACCTGAAAACCACGTTGTTGTTCTCTCTTTCAGCCGCAGCTTATGGCAAGTGTAAGTATTCAGACATCCTGCCCATTGTAACGGTCATTGCCCTGGATGAACGTTGTCACAACCTGGGTCCCCCACCATTACCAGACGGTCACGGTTCTTATTGTCTTGAGGCCGGAGTCAGCCCAGAACTCAGCCATCTACAGCGATTGGTATCCGAATCTTCCATTACCCCATCCTTAACCGACGCAGAAATTAGGAGAGAATCGTCAGTTGTCGCAGAGTCGATATTGCGCCAATGGCCAGATTACCAATTCGTTGGTTTTCCTAAAAAGTGGTTCAGCAAGTCTGCATGCAACGAACGCATTAATAAATACGCACTGTCAATCACTCAAAATATTCAACTTAGAAGCCATATACTACAGTTACAAAACATCCTGCAGTATTATGGCAAAGTTGTAATACTCACCGTCATGCCATACGTATTTTCACCCCAATTCATTACCAGCACTCCAAAGGTCCATTCGTGCTCGCTTTGCGACGTCTTATTAGCTCGTAGCAATGTCCCAACTCCACCTGCAGGTGGAGAGTCTTTTCAATTTGGCGTCATCCCTTCTACCGCAGCAACAAATCGCGTACCATCAACCTCTGGATCAGACAGCCTCCAAACCCTTATTGATGAGTTCCAGAATTCTCAACAACCCTTGCTACAGCTCTGTGGAAGTGAATTGGGCCATAGTAATCGCGCGCTGGTCGAACAAAATGCCTCGCAATTCACGCGACATGCCGCTCCTTCGCATGAGGACCTGATCGTCTATCATAACGAATGTTCTCGAATGAAAGACAATATCTTTTCCGAAATTGAGGTGGCTCTGTCACCATCTCAAAAAGCGGAAGAAGTAATTAGGACTGCAGGTCTCTGGCCCAGGATAACTCCTCGATCCATACTCCGTCAATTGACCCGAGATCGCTTCACTACACTTCCAGATCAGTGGAAAGCCGTGATAACGCGCTATGCACTCTCGTTACTCAAATATCAACAATCTATTCGCCTGTTGGGACTTTCGTCAAGACAAAAACATGAGGAACTTATTCGGGAAATCGAGGCCGTCTGCGACGGCGGAATGAAAGAATGGCCCCCTGATTGGCTGTTAATCCAGGTTAGTCCGCTACCTTTCTAGAGAAGGAGCCTTTAAAGACTCAGCTAATCACTGTGAGCAGGTTGAAGGGGATTTCATGGCCCGTCCAGTACAGGTAGCTGTTGCACGCGAAATGATTTCTCCAAGCTCAAAACGGAACATATCCCTTCAACTTAATATGGGAGAGGGCAAGTCGTCTGTTGTTTTACCTCTCGTTACGTCAACTCTTGCCAATGGCTCAGATCTTGTGAGAGTCGTGACTCTCAAGCCTCTCTCAAACCAGATGTTCCAACTATTCGTTAACCGGATCTCCGGCTTGGCTAATCGACCGATCTTCTATGTTCCGATCTCTCGCCATCTTCCCGTGGATACTGTATTAGTCAGAACTATCAAGAATGTCTTTAAAGAATGTGTTGCCAAGGGTGGTGTCCTAGTCATCCAGCCTGAACACATCCTTTCTCTTAAACTCTTGCACATCGATACTCTCTTAAAGTCGCATGGAAATAGCGAAGGAGGTTCGACAGCCGTTGAACTGAGTCTGGGTGCATTACGTGACTGGCTGGCTAGGGTATCGCGCGATGTGCTTGACGAGAGCGATGAAATTCTCCACGTGCGGTACCAGCTTATCTACACTGTTGGAGAGCAGATCCCTCTCGATGGTCACCCTAATCGGTGGTTAACGATACAACAAGTCTTTGGCCGGCTGCAAAAACTCGCTATGAATTTAAATGTAAATTTCCCGATGATGTTTGAGATTGACACGCCACTCAGAGGGTTTCCAATCATACACAGGCTTGATTCCGCCATCTTTCAGCGTATCTCTTCACTCATCATCAACGATGTCCTCGCAGGAAGACTGTCTAACCTCCCGCTTGGCACGCTCCCACCACCAATTCGAGAAGCTGCTCGACGCTTGATGGCACGGAGGGAAGTCTCGGACGTGGATCACGAGTTGGTTCACCGGCACTGCACAGGAACTACCCTATTCAACGGAATTCTCCTACTCCGCGGGCTCCTGATGGAAGGTGAAGGAGTTCTTTACTATGTACTCGGAGAGCGACGCTGGAAGGTAGATTATGGCCTCGATCCCAGCAGAACATTGTTGGCTGTACCATATCGAGCTAAGGTCTGCTGTATTAATCTCACACCAGAAGCTCACTGACCATGAACGCAGGATGTTCCAAGCCAGAGAGCCGAGTTCGCTCACCCAGACGTTGCTATTGCACTAACTTGTCTCAGTTATTACTATGGCGGCTTAACAAAGGACCAAGTCCTTCTGTGCTTTCATTTGCTGGCCAAACTCGATATTCCGGAGATGGAATACGAGCACTGGGTTGAGTTAGGACAGGACCCCCCTGTCGAGTTGCGCCGGCTCAACGGGGTGAATTTGGAGAACGAAACACAAGTGAATGAACTCCTTGTGCCGTTCTTCTCGAGAAATAAAGGTGTGGTAGATTTCTACCTGTCGAAAGTTGTCTTCCCCCAAGCCGCACGAGAGTTTCCGTCGAAACTTCCAACATCTGCCTGGGATCTGGTGGAAGAGAAGATGAACGTTACCACAGGCTTCAGTGGCACGAATGACAACTGCTACCTTCTGCCCACATCGATAACCCAGGAAAATCCCGATTTTGTGCGGGGCACAAACGCACTTGTTTTACTAAATCTACTCCGGCCGGAGAACGACCATTACGTGTGCACCGAAGGAGACAGAGGCGAGCGAGAAACTGCAACTGCGTTCCTGAATCGTCTAGTCAAGCAAGACCCCGAAATTAGGGTGCTATTAGACGTAGGAGCCCAGATGCTGGAACTGCAGAATGAAGACCTTGCACGACGATGGCTTTCTCTTCGACCAGATGTCCCCGCAGCTATCTTCTTCAACGACTCGGACCACCTTAGCGTGATCACGCCGGATGGCACAATGGAGCCATTCATTTCGTCTCCTTTCAACAGACAGCTCGAAAAATGCATTGTATACCTCGACGACGCTCATACTAGAGGGACGGATCTCAAATTTCCACGAGGAATGCGCGCAGCAGTCACCCTGGGCCCAAAAGTCACGAAGGATAAATTGATGCAGGGTAAGCCGATAAAATTCGAAATAGAATCGAATTGACGGGGAAAAAGGTTGTATGCGCATGCGCCAGCTAGGAAATGGCCATTCTGTGATGTTCTTTGCACCAGCAGAGGTCGACCATCACATTCGTAGCCTCATTCCAAGTGGAATGGCCCCTGGTGGTTGCATCCGGGTGCTAGATATCCTTCGTTGGGCTATCCACGAAACTTGTGAAGACATTGGCCATTGCCTCCCGTACTGGGCCCAGCAGGGGCTTGACCACTGTAAGAGGTCCGCGGCATACGAGGAGTATAGATCAACCGGTAATTCAGAAGTTCTGCGAAGCGCCTGGCTGCAGCCCGAGTCGCAAACCCTGGAAGAAATGTACTGGAACACACCAGTTGCCAACATGAGCTCAGAGATAAACAGTACCCCGGCGTTATGTGAACGGATCGAAAGGCTTGGCTGTTCGACGCTATTTAATGTGAGGATGGCAGAAGAGCAAGAGCGCGAGGTGAATCATGAAGTCGAGCCAGAATATTCCACTGGCAGAAAGCACCCACGCCCCCCGAGGGTCCAACCGGCGGAACATATCATTCACGCGGATATCCGCGAGTTTGTTGGGACAGGGAAACTTCCCGAGTCCTCGACACATATATCCCCACTCTTGGCACCTATCTATATGGCCGAAGTCTTGGATTTGGCTACCGAATGGTCTCCTTCTCTCTTCGCCACGGCAGATTTCGCTACCACTGTCCATGGTTCCGGTGGAGTGAGCCTCACAGAATACCTGCGCCCCGTCAACTGGATTCTTTCAAGCGGGTCAGGGAAGGACAGCATCGTCGTTGTAATCAGCCCATATGAAGCAAATGCGCTCCTCCCTGCCATTCGCGAGAGCAACAAAGTCAGGCTACATATATATACCCCACGTGTCACGTCCTCTATGCGCTCCTTCTCCGATCTCACATTTTACTCCATCCCGAATTCACTGGCTATATCATGGTCAGCACCCCCACACATAAGAACGCTGTTGAATCTATTCGCAGGGCAGCTCTACTTCGACTGTGCAGAAGAATATGAGAGGGTCTGTGTGCTACTTGCTCTGTCGATGGCACATCCTGGCGCCACGCACATGGACAGAGATGGGTTTGTGCCACCCAGGCATCGCACCGGGAGGGACTCTCCGTTTGCAAGAAGCATGATACCTATACTGAAGAAACTGATTAGGCTACGAGGAAAGGGCATGGACTACTCTAGAACTCATCTGTGGCAAATATTGAACGGCAAACCGTTAAGTGATGAGGCTCTGTGGGACATGTTGGCCTGACTACACATCTAGCTATTTGTTCCACAATGTAGAGCGCACCTGGATGCCAGATGCAATTTCGTGTCCTGGGAAAATGGAATGGATGGGGGGTGATATTAAAGGGTCAAACGCACTCTGGTGTGTCTACGTATGTACAACGTCAAGCTAATAAGAAAAAAAGTGTCACTGGCAGTCAAGCATCCGTTTGCCGATCCACCAGAAACGCACAACCTTGCATTTTCTAATGTGTTGACACGAAACAAGGATTTTGCGGCGTAGTACTTGCAAAAACAAGAACGAATGCAATTAGTAACCGCCGGGAGGACTACCATGGGCCTTGTCACTAAGTTCTTTGTGGGGCTTGCTGTGCTTATGACCATACTGATTCCACGTGCGACGACCGTGTGACAAACAGGAACATCGTCCCTCATACCAACGAGACCCGACGTTTTTCACCAACTGAATTGTACTATACAATGGAGAGCAGAACAACTACGCCTGCCCGATCTCATCTTAGTTGAGCTACTGGTGCCGAGTTACCAGTAATAGCGGCACTATTTACACAATGTTCTTCGCCAAGGAGTCAAGGACATCAGGTTACAGCGTGTGTCGAAAATGGGAGAGGCAGAGGGAGACGCGCAATTGAGAAAGAGAACTTGAGTATATCGCGAGGTGCAAGGGGCACCAGTACTATCATCACCTTGTCGTGATGGACCCGTAACTTGTGCAAGTGTTGTGATCATAGTAGGATTATTTGGGGCAAGGACCGCAATACAGGTTGCAGCGATCGAAGGAATGGGTCAAACCTTTGCATGTGGTGTGCGTGTTGTGCCAGTATGATGAACGTGTTCATTCAAGTCAGAAACGACGGGTCGATGGAACAAAAATGGCAGACCACACATCTGACACGCCCGAAGCAGCCCTCAGAAATTGTCACGAAACAGTATATCCATCATATGAAACGGCTAGCTACAGCAACGCCGGAGAGATACCTACACGTATCACGGTAGAACACATGTCTCACAGCCTGTAATCGGAAAAGAAAAGGTTAAATCAAATCGAACAATCCAACCATGTTGATCAACAACCGCAACCGAAAGACGTGATCATAAAAGTACAAGAGTCACCATCCCATCAAAACCATCTGCCACCCGTGAATGGCTGCCAAATGGCAACCAGACCGCAAAATCGCAGAGGACGAAGCAAGGGAGGGTCCCCCGACAACACAAGCCGGTAGTGCAGCAGCAAGGTCATCATGTCCCCGAGTTGCAAGCAGAGCTCAGGAAGAACAAGGGTGTCAAAAATAAGATAACCAGTAATGAGGGCTGTGCCCCCATAATAGTGGTTAAACTATTAAGAACAGATACTACACTTGATCTAAGCCAAAAGGCCAGAGTGGTGAGGTTTTCGGGACGCAGGCAACGAGGCATTTATAGTCGGAGCACGCAGGACCGACACGCGCACGGACCACGAGAATGAGATGGGCGCTCGCCTGACAGACCCGTGATCAGCGCTTGGGCAACGCGTTCACCTGACTTCTGACTCGATCGTTTTGATTCGTCTCGGTGGCTTTTGTCTGAACGGTCTAACTATGTAACCGACTAGACGGATGTTGTGTGCGGGCAGAAATATGCATTTTCTAGTGTTACATGCACGATGAAAAAAGTCCGACTTCCTCACTTGTACGTCACGCATACACACGACCACCTCACGCATATCGCCTCACGTCCTCCGGAGTAGGTCCCACGGGTTCATCCGACGCGGCGAGGTTGCATTGATGGAACGCGCGTACTTGGTCCGTCTTAAACGCGCCAACGACAGTGTGCAGCACACCACGATTGTGGAACAAGACGAGGTCCTTTCCCTTCCAGTCGTGAGGATACACCAACTAGCGAGCAATTAGTAACTTAAATGTGAAGAGAAAGGTATAGATGAAAAAACGCACATTCGGTGCGATGGCGGGGCGCTGCATCTTGTACAGCAGATCACGCACTTCCTTCAGGTCCGTGAGACGCGTGCCATCAGGGTAGAGTGCGCCGTCGCGCGATGCGCCTTCAGGGAGCGGATCAATGAGCAGCTCTTGCACTGCACAAGGGTGGACCTGGAAATGCAACGCGCCAGTCACCGGGTTCTTCCACGTCTGCCATGCCCACAGGATCAGTAAGAGCGACGACAGGTGAGGGAAGCTAGAGAGGAGCACGTACCACGGGGAATACCTTGATCTTGTCCTCTGACCACGGTGGGAGCTCACTCAAGGGAAGCTCCTTGCCCTCGCTCTCGATTGCGAGACCTGTGCTGTGGGCAGCCGCGGGAGCCATCCAGACATATGGATGAGGCGCATAGCGTATCCTGGCGCGGACTGCAACGCTCTGTAGCTCGCGCGGCAACATGTCGAACATTGTCTTGCCCGAGACGAATGCTGTCGTGCCTAGAGGGACCGGCAGCACGTCGCCCGTGCCGTCGTCGTAGCGGCACGTCTGCGGCGGACCCTGCGGGACCTGGATCGCATACAGCGTCGTCACCTTAGGCGGGGAGAGCTCGTAGAGCGCGGCGTCAATGTGCCAGCGGTAGAAGCGGGTGACGCCGGCTGCCTCGTCGGCGGGGGAGACGACCGTCTTGTGGAAGGTGGTGTGGGAGGGATGCCTGAGCGCGGCGCTCTCGAGGCCCTCGTAGTTGTAGACGGTGCCGTTGCCGATGAGCTGCACCTGAGGGACGCGCGGAATGGTCTTGAGGTCCGGATGGAGGATTGACTTTACGGTGGTCTGGGTCTTATTATTGCCGTGTCCATATGACTCGCATGCGGGGTCAAACGCCTGAAGGCGAAGGTAAAGATGGCAGGACAGAGGATAGGCGTCAGCGCTTATCCGGCGTCATGTGTGGTGGACATGTGGCGTACGGTACCTTTGTCAACGCGTATTGCTGCTCGGGAGAGAGGTTTACGTTTCGGAAGAGTAGGGCGTCGTACTGGAAAGGGACAAGATCAGAGAATGTTCCATAGTATCCGCGCGGAAGGAAGGGACCTTGTAGAGCAACCCTTGAATTTCAGTAAAGTCGGATGAGGATAGATTGCCCGGATCGACACCGATAACCTCCCTGCCAAAGTTGACAAACTTGGAGGGATCCGCAGATGGAGGGAGTGTGAGTGGAATGGTCTGGATGGTCATGATGGTCACTGGTAGAGAGCGTTAGTGCCTCTCATCATTCCCCCGTCTCAAGCTCCGTGGATTCGGTCGGCTCATGGCTCTTCCTCTGGCACATTTCGCCGACGTAATAACATGGGCATAAATCACGTGAATGTTATGTAACTCGCATTTCCCGCGCGCGGGCGACGCGACGCGCTCCTTCACACACCTACACAAGCAACGCGTACCGCCTCCCCGCCCAAAACGAGAAGGGACCTGACCCATGTACACCTCTAGCGCAACATCCAAAGCGAAGCGGCGTTCGCACGCGGCGGCAGCGGCAGCGGCCGCGTCTGCGCACGCGCGACCGGAACTGTCGGACGAGCAGAAGCAGGAGATCAAGGAGGCGTTCGAGCTGTTCGACACGGACAAGGACGGCGCGGTGGACTATCACGAGCTCAAGGTGGCCATGCGGGCGCTGGGCTTTGACCTCAAGAAGGCCGAGGTGCTCAAGACGCTTCGCGACCACGACAAGACGGGTCACGGCCTGCTCGAATACGACGATTTCATCAAGATCAGTTGCGTTTTTTCTTTTTCGTCTACTCTCGCTCCGTCGTGCGCGTTGAAAAGCTGATGTTTCATGCTTTTTTTTTTAGTGACGGAGAGGATATTGGCCCGTGATCCGATGGACGAGATTCGGCGCGCGTTTCAGTTGTTCGACGATGACAACACGGGCAAGATATCCATACGCAACCTACGGCGCGTCGCGAAAGAAATTGGAGACCGCCTCGAGGACGACGAGTTGTACGTGCTCTTTTCATCTATTTGTAACTGGCTGATACTGATGGTCCGGTGAGCAGACAAGCGATGATAGACGAGTTTGACCTCGACCAGGATGGCGAGATCAACGAACAAGAATTTTTTGCCATCATGACGGACGACGCGTAGTCGTCCCGTGCACACCTATTTTCGTTATTTTACCATATGGTTATCCTCTCTCCTCTTCCCTGTGCTACCATAGCAATGTATCTACGTACAACATCCTGTGTTGAATCTCACTTTGTCGTCTGGTTTCACGTACCATTAAAGTTTCATGATGGGAGAAAAATCAGATATTATGGGGCATCATCAAATGATAACATAGCAAAAACGTATAAATGATGGCTGACGCCGGCGGTGGCCAGTGAGAGCGCCATATAAAGTAAGACTACAAGGCGAGATAGAATAGGGAATACACATGGTTGGATACAGACAAACAGCACGATGGAAATGGCAGGTGCTGGAGACAAGAGGCAATTGGTAGAAGTACATGTGTGAGGGGAGAGGCAACAGAAAAAAGACCAGGAGAATGGGGGAAAGTGGAGGGGAGCGTGGCATGACGGCGGCTTCGTAAAACAGGCGTAGTCGTAAAGGAGATGTACAACAACAATAATGTCCCTGCCCCGTTACGGAGGTTGCAGTGTCCCGGCGATACCTGAGCCCAAGTAGAGTAGACCGACGAGAAGAGAACAAAAAAAAAAGGAAACGAGGCAAGAATTTGGGGAAGAGGAAAGGTGATAAAAAGAAGGGAGAAGGTGGCTTCGTTAAGCATGGATGTGGGCGTAAAAAGAAAATGCAGAGCAAAAATTTTGGTTATGGGGGCACGATGAGAGGATGAGATCAAGCGTCCAACACATTGGCCATGACTTGACCCTTGTGTACGCGCATGTGTTGCCCTAGGTTATCGTGACGGCTAAAGTCCTTCCCGCATCCTTCGACAGGACACTTGTGCGCTGCGACGGGATCACCCCAAAGTCAGCTCGAGCATGACGAAAGCAAGAACAAAAAAAAACTCACGCTTCTCGTTGGTGTGGATTGACCGCACATGCCGCTTCAAGTGTTCGCCGCGAGCGAAGCACTTGTTGCATCCGTCGACCGCGCACTTGTACATCCGCATGTTCTTTTGCACACCACCCTGCACCATGAACACCGGTGTCGTGGGCACACGGCGACCACGGGACTTCTTTGTGAGGTTCGGCACGGGCACAGGCGCACTGAGCCGACAAGGCCGGATAGGGCGCACGCTGCCGTTGCTGCTGCTCAAGCTCACGCTGCTGGTGCGTCGTGAGCGAGTCCGCGAGTGGGATGTCCGGTGCGGCAGAAAGTCGCCATCATCGTCGCCATCTGGGCCATCCGAGGGCTCGGCAGTATCGCTCTCGCCAGAGTCGCTTCCCAGGTCTTCGTCCGACTCACCCGTCAGCCCTGGCGGGCTCGATGACCCCTGAAGACGGGGGAAGGGCACGTGCGCCCCGAAAGCGGGCGGCGACTGCGACATGATATCGGACGGGTGGACAAAGGCAGGAGCGGATACGGGCAGGCCGTGAGGAGGAGGGGAGGAACCGGGATACCGCTCGAGATCGCGTTCCATTTCCATCTCGGTCTCGGCTGCCGCGTTGAAACATACGACCTGCTGGGGAGCAGTCAAGAGCATCTCCGAAGGCGGCTGCGGATGGGAAGGAAACAGGTGTTGGGCATCGACCGCAGTATTGCCGTTCGAGTCGTTGTAGAAAGCGTAACTGCCAGCTGTGTCGGCGTAGAAGACTTGGTGAGGGACAGGTGATGACTCGAGCTTGAGATCGGATTTCGACTCTGACCAGGGTAGCTGACCGGGGTTCAGATAGGCGGATTGCGATAAGTCGAGGTCGGCGAAGTTCATGCTGGTGCCGGTGGCGAAGCCGATGTCAAAGGGGTACTCGTGCTGAAGGTCGGCAGACATGGAAGGGGTGTTCTGGAACGAGTTCTCTGAGGGGGTGTAGACGAGAGGGTAGGTGGATGAGAGAGAAGGGGAGGAGTGACGTGCGAAAGAGGCGCTAGCAGTGGCTGCCGTCATGTTGGTGCGTTGTTGGTGCGAGTAGTAGGGGTGATGAGGGTGGGGAGGAGTGTGGGGGATGTGATGATGGTTCGAGGAAGAGAGATAGGGCGGGCGGTTTGGCCTATAAGAGCGGGAAGAATGGAGATCCATGCTGGATGGGAATGAAAGGGAAGATTGGGACGGATTTAGGATAAGAGGAGGGGACGGATATGCGTTGCAAGTGGAATGTTGGCGTCGAAAGGCGGGGACTGGCCTTGGCTGATGGGTGACAACGGTGGCCATGACTCGATTTTCCTTTCTGTTCTCTTCCTTTCCTTTTCCTTTTCTTTACGCCTTACGCACTCGAAACTCGAAATGGAGTGGGGCGCGGGTGGGCCTAGAGCTGAGTCTGAATTGGATGGGTGCAACTGGGAGCGGATGCGATCGTAACTAGTCGGCAAATGGAACGGACAGAGTTGGGTGGGCGGGGGTATCGAGGGTCGTCACAGGCTTCTGATTTCGGACCGGATGGCTCCAAGAATGGTGCGTTGGTGGGGCGTGAGTGTGAGCGTGGCACCGACGGGACGATTTCGTCGGGGCGGATGTCGTAGCAAGGTGGGGTGTTCGCTGACGAAGACGAGCGAAGGAAAGAAAATAATGAAAAAAGAGAAAGAGAAAAGGTAAGGGGGACCAACAGCTGCAAGGAGGAAGCAGCGGTGGTAGAAAGCAAGAAGAAAAAAGAGCCCAACGTATGCCTCTGATTGTATGTGCGAGATGCACAGCACCAGGGCCGGGTCCCTCCGTCTTTTTATTCGAGGGGTCGCTCAGCTCTGTCGCCAGCGAGTTGGTACCTGCCTTCCTGTTTTGTGGGCTCTCCACTTGGAGGACTTCCTAGCCTCGAGGCCGACTCGATACGAATCACGCGTTCACCACTTTTACCCCAGCACACGGCCAGGTGTTTACGGGACATGAGGCTACCAAACACTCTTCTCGTCGATGATAAAATTCAAACACGCCTTTCCAAGTTCCGACGACGGCCGCGCTAGTCCATTTACGTGGTCCCATGCTTAAGCTCCTTTCGGCCCCCCCCTTCGACAAATGAAATCCATTCGACATCTCCGATCCAGGGGAGGGAACTGGCTCATTTACGATCTCAGTATCGATCTCGAACTACTTTCCAACTAGAACGTCCTCACTACCACGCTTCTGTCACCTGCCAGCCTTACCCCGCGCCCCGCGACCACGATAGAACTGAGAAGCCAACGGGGTAAATAGGCCACCACCGCGCACGCGCTGTTCGATGGCGTGCATGACAAACGGGCTTCTCACCTCCCGGATCAACTCCACCTCCATCTTCCGGCAAAACTTTGGCATTCCGACCCGTATTGCTGCCTTGCAGAGGCCACGCTCTCGCAGCACCGCTTCCCATCTATATTTCTTTCCAGGCGCGCGCGCAGAAACTTTCTGGCTCTATCTGAGCACTCTTGCTTTCTTTGTCTCCCACTCTACAAAAACGTAAAACTTGGCATTGCAAGAAGCGGAAAGAAATCCCCTCGATGAGAAGGAGAGGGAAGAAGAAGTTGATTGACAAGACTTTTGAATGGCCTTGGCAGCAGACAGGCCTACATGCCCCGCCCACCTTTCCCCCGGACAAGGAGGGAGAGAGGCTTACCCATGCCCAAAACCAGCGAGCCAGAGAAGGAAGGGGAAGAAGGGGTAGATCACGAAATGCCATTACCGGGTATGGGTCCAGGTACCCAAACTTCGTTATCCGCCCTGGGTAGTTATCTGTTTCTGTATCCGTCTAACTTATCAGGGACCCTTCTCCAGAAACGTCCCTTGGAGAAAGCCATATTGAATTGAAAAAAAGCAGAGAAAAGAAATTCGTCTGGCGTGTTTGTCAGTGGTACGAGCATCAGATTAATCAGAAGCAACACACAAAACCGGACAGGCACCATCCAAAGCTCTCCGCCCGACCGGTTCAGTTGACCAGTGTCCACCGAGTTCCGCCGCCACAGCTCTCAATCCGCATGTGTCCTTCCACCAAGTGCGGTGCATGTGCCCAAGGTTCTATACTGACTGTACTGTACAGTATAGCTCAGTATGCAATGAAGCTGCCTGTGGCGCCCGTTCATTCCGGCCTCAGACTTACCTAGCCTCGCCGTCTGCCCGGGAAATTCCTCCGTGATTCCGGTCTCTGGAACTGCCAGACAAGGGCGAGGCGCGAGGCCCGGAGTTTTGCGCCACTTGCTGCGCGCCCGTGTGAGAAAAACCAGCCAATAACATGTATAATCAGATTGCAGATTGCCAGATTGTCAGATGCAATGGCATTTTCGCAGCGCCCAGACTACTTCCGTAGAGGCCCTGCAGAGCCCCCGCGTTCGCCAACTGACTCGCTGTCCGCTTTCGCGGATCTCACATGAAAAACGAGACCCTGTGAAATCGATCTCAGCGCCACACAAGTGGGTAACCCTCCGACTCCCATGGCTAGCCCCTTGGCTGACTGCTGACTCGTACTAGTGACTTGACGGACTTGAGACTGGCTGACAGGAAGGCCAGGCCGTGGGTCATGGGGTGCCGGGGGGGCGTTAATTACTCATCCGCGGGCTAGATCGCGATCTCGAACGATCTCACATAGACACGTTACTGTATACTATCTCACGTCTTGGTTCAACCCTCTCCTCTCCTCCTCACCACTCGTAACGCAATCAGCACCACCGTATGAACGCATTTCTTTCCATTCTCCGTCCCATTCGGCCTCGGTGGGGGGAAAGGAAATCCGTAAACGGGTGGTGTGGCTGCGCTCCATATCCGGCAAGAGGAGCGGCAAATCGAGAATGCTGAATCAGCCGGTCACATGTTCGTGGAATGTGCGCTTCTCCCGGGCCCCAGCGAGCGAGGGAGCAACCCCGAAAGCCTGGTGGCGTGCCGAGGCTCCCCCGAATTACCATTTTACCCCACATTTATTCATTCATTCCGATTTTTCCCTTTGGAAACTCAACTGGACGTACCCTCACCTTCTCTTCCGCTCATCCGCTCTAGTGTGACCCGTAACCAACAACCCCCCTTCCGTTTCATTTCATGTGCAAGAGTCCCCATTACATTACCATATGTGATCTGCTGCCGTTCGTTTCCAAGATCACCGAGACGTAATGCGGAAAAAGGGCATATGCACCAAAATGCAATTTGGACCTCCGGTTGTGCGTCTAGTGACCTTCTCGTACGTACGGCACAGCCACCGGCTCGCTCCACCTCACCCCAATTTCAAGAATGCCCTTGAGCCAAGTCATGTGCCTCCAGTCTCCAAACTCCGGCCATCCAGCTAGTCAATGGTAGAACGCCGAGATGACATTGCCCCAGACCCAACCCCAATAGAAGACGAAACGAAAACAACAAACCTCTCAAGATGCAAAGTGTCTGTCTAAAACTCCTCTCCCGCGTGTATGCAATGCGCCTTGTCCTCTCTCCATTTTTCTCCACACAGACGGCGCCCGTTGTCCGCGGATGGCACGGCGTACAGTACCTTCTCCACGACACAGCGGGGCGGTGGAAGCGTGGCCCAGAGAGGGGGAGGAGCAAGTCCCGATATGTTTAGTTGGGGCCTACTAGGACAGAAGGAATGCACAAGCCAGAAAGCCGGACACAAAAACGCGTGCGAGCAAATTCGACACGCGTTTGATTTTATTTTATTATCACTGCTCTTTTCGTTCGCAATCGAGATTGCTTTTATCCCCCATCACCGCCACTTCTGTCGCTTGCACATCGTGGTGTGGGTGTGCTAGACCTTTACCGTCGGCGTACCCACAATCTGAACCTGTCTATCCATCTAGCCGGGGAAGGGGGAGACGAGAGGCGCTCCTCCTCGGAGCGCGCTGCATACCTGTAGATCTCATCCAGACCCCTTGCACTAATTCGATCTTTTTTTCCGATTTTGATGCGTCCTAATTCATTTGGTACGTTCGATAAAAGAAGGGGTACTGTAGATAAGAAAAAAGAGAAAGACGCGCGCGGCGGATCCGATCACGAGGGTGTTTGTATGCGCGTTTGGGCAAGCAACGAGGCAAGAACACAGTTCAGGGACCTGGAGTTAAACATAATGGACGCACGGAAATTCGCGCCCAGGGGACTGAGCCAGACCACAGGTGCTGGGGGGCTTCTTCCTTGGGCTCGATCAAGGAAGATCGTAGAAGCAAAGGCACGCACGCCCTCTTCTCGTTCTAGACCTCTATCGCAGAAAGGATGCCCTGTACGAGTAAACACCCCAGTACAAGTAACGACAGAGTTCGCAGGGCCTAGTCACTCGGCAATGTCAACGCCACGCGACCTGCATTGGACGTAACATCTTTGAGTAAACCCCCCCGTCCCCGCACCAACGAAGAAGCGAGCGGCCCACGTGAGTGCGGAGAAGGGGGTCGTCGGTCAGTGGTCATTAGAACAGGTCAGTGATGGGTGCCACTCGCCCATGCGGCGAGCGTATTGTACGTACGCACCTTACGCACGCGTGACCCCAAACAAAGGATCCGGTGGTGAAACTTTTGTATGCGGTGCCGCGACTGTGGGACGCAACTTGATTGGAATGGAGGTATGTGCGCGAGTGCGCAGCGCCGTAGCAGGCAGGAGATGCGCGAGGCAGCGCAAAGCTAGGGTGCGTGTGCGAGGCGCTGGGAGGCAATGCGTCTTACAACAAGTCGTAGATACGAGACAGGAGCGAAAAGGAGGTTGCGTAGGACAATCCCATCCAGCAAGCAAGCAAGACTTGCCGACGGTCCGCGAACGTTAACCAAATCCGGTCAGGCCCAACCCAAATCCCCACGGACCACGTGTCACGTGCCCGAGACGGCGTTTCCCATCTGTTTATGTTTTCATTTTGTTTTTCCCACATTGATTGGTACCCTTCCGGTCATCCAACCGCACGGCTGTAAACACTTTCCGGCAAGGCTGTGCCGATGTGCCATTGTAGTAGTGGAGGTGGTGGGGGTGGTGGTGGGTGGTGGTGGCACTGGTGGCGTTCTGCTGATGGACAGGTTTGAGCCCTGAAGGCTGAAAACCTTGCGAGCTCCATCCGCAAGTAAGGCCCACACCTGTACACGCCTCTCATCAGAGTCAGCAGACTCGGAAAAACTCAATCACGGGAAGCCAAGACTGAAAAGTAACTCCATGAAGCGTATGCGTGACAACGCTTCGTGTGTGCGGGCCTCACTCCTCACTCAGTCACCTCCCTCTTCTAGCTCAGATGCTGATTGACGCCTCGGAGGTGGAGGAACGATCAAATTACACGGCTTTTTTTGGACCTGGGCCCGAGCCGAGATGTGAGCCCGGATAAGAACCAAGTGAAGAGACATGCTCGAAGGAAGGACGACTGTGCTGTACAGTATGACTCATAGTGGGACATCATCAAAACAGCGGAAAGCGAAGGGTCAGGGTTGTGACGAAGGAATGCTATCATGCACTACTCGCTCGCGTAGCCATTCGGTCAGAGCTGGGGACCCATGTCCGAGGAGTCCTTGGGGGAGTTTCATAAGCGCACATACACCCCGCAATCTGAGCACAAGCGAAGTGAAGAAGACGGGTAGCAAGTATTTTTTTTTGGCACCGCCTCCCCTTCACTTGATCGTTCCAGGCAATCGAATTCCTCGAGCGAGAGCAAGAGATAGCGGCAAAACCGTTTGTTCATATTAGGGCTGGTTTGATCGAGTGGCGCCCTACAAGATGAACGTGAACTTGTCGTAAAATGGCACATACCACGTTTCCGATGCACTAAAAGTAGCAATCACTTGCGGACCCTTTCACATGTCGCAGCGAAAAGAGCTCAACAGCACATCAATGCGTTAGTAAAACCGTTTGCATCGTGCATTCGCGCGATTGCCCTTCACGGAGGGCGAAAGGAACTCGTTTGACGGCGCACCCGCGCGAAGTCTGACGAGCTAGAGCAATTGCGGAAGCAAGCAGTTGATTTCAATTCAAGAAGCCCGAAAAGAGAAAAGAGAGAAAGAAACATTTCGGTGCTTTTAGTTGATCATCCGGCGGTTTACAGTTCATCCCGTCACAGTATCACAACTTTCTGGGCAAATTAAGATCGTTTGGGGGTTGGAATGGTAGCGTATTATTACCCGTGCCGCAGGGAGGAAATCACAAGTGTGCACAGTGCCGAAGCCTCATTCATTTCTCGTTTTCTCCAACGAACCTTCCGTGTGGGTACCGTATGTATCATGACTGGAGTCCCCCACGACCATCTCATGCAACAGAACGAATCTTTGTGTCAATCTGACCAAATGGAATCGGGACGGGACGGGAGAAGATTGGAGTTGTGGAATGAAAGGTTGCAGTCGCATTGCGTTACAGCTCACCTGCAATCCGATGCGATGGTACAACTGGGAGAGGCAACTTGCTTGCCATCGACAACAAGCAACAAGGCAAAACATCCGCACGCGGAGAGGCAACACACAAACAAACAAACAAACAAGTGCAAAGTATGGGTTTTGCACGCGCGTGCGATCCGCCCCCGTTGTGGGTACAGTATCCGCGTGTTCGGTGTTCCGCTTCCGCCTCCGGTACACGCCCAAAACCGAAAACCGAAAAACCGTGGTTTTAACTTTTTGATGTGCACGCACCATTCTTGCTCTATCTTATTGGCAGCAATCGCAAAAGGCACCGTCACAGTACAGCAAAGCACATGCGCGTCCTGCTTGTTTTTGTTTTTGTTTTTTTCCCACCGCGCTCCCCCTCTCTTCTTCTGGCCAGCCTTTACTTGTTCTGGTGCCGGGCCTGAACCACGATCCAATGGAGAAATGGAAGCAGCGGGAGAGACGCACAGTAGTCCAGTACATCTTGCATCGTGTCCTGCGTGCGTGAATCCGAACCAAAGGGTCAGCCAACTAGCCGGCCCACCTGCGAAACGCAATCAACAACGGGAAACACCTTCATACAGTTCCGAAACCAGAGAAACCAAAATGCACATGTTTTTCGTTTTGCTTTGCTTTGCTAAGGCTGAGGCGGAACCTGCGGCTCCGTCGATCAGTCGTGATCTCAGGGTGGGGTGCGTTCTGTGCCAAGCAAGTTCAAGCCCAGCCCCTTCGTCCTTCTTCTTACAGCCCACAGCTGGATTGGATTGTAGCCGCAGCCACAACCCATAGCCGTTAACTGCGCTGCGAGCGCCATAAACCGGTGCCGCGAGGCAGCGCGCGGAATCGCCGTTCTTGGGCATTCTTTGGAGCGCCGCCGCTGCCAACCCCATTTTTTTTTGACCCGCTCATTACTCCCTACGACACGGTACGGTAGGTTTCTTTTTATTCTTATTGTTACGTCTTGTAACGGCGCGGAATGGCCCCGCACTGTATACGGTATGCATTTTTCTGCGCAGATCCTGAATTATACTTTCCGAACCCTGAATCGGAAGCAAACCTTTTTGCTGAAGGGTAAAATACATCCTATCAAGGGTGCATGTGGGGACTACCGGATGCGCGATAAATGGTTCATTTATCGGGACCGTATGGGCGAGACCATGAGTGTGCAGACCGTTTTGAATGAGGAATAAGGAAACGTCGAGCATTCTAACAGCAAGCAGGAGTCGTCGTATGGGATGAAGTGGCAGGAGGTGCTGGGCAGATCGGTTAGTGGGGTAACAACACCCCGCATATCAGCACCACTACGATACCACGATGCATCTTCTCCAATGCAATGCACCCTTTTCCCGTCCTTCTGGGTGACACAAACGTGTATAAAGATCGCACAGAGCTATGTCCCATTTCCCGGGAAGGAAGGTGACGATACAGCACTGGCTACGAAGCAGCATGACCGAGACGGTATTAGCGAGAAGACGCGGGCAGGTGATCATCACCACCGAGCCCCCCCTCTCCCTCGCTGGCGAAATCAGACCAACGCGTGTGTCCGTGCCCTGCGAGAAAACACGCGAATCAGCCACCAAACGCACCGCAACGGCACACACGGACACGCCCGATACTCACCGAACCCGATCCGGCCCCTCGTCTCACGCCGCGCGGGCCCGGTCGCCTTCCTCCTCCTCTCGCTAGCATCGGCACCAGCACCACCCTTCACTTTCCCTTCTTCTCCTTCTCCTTACTCTCCTCTACCACGGCTAGTTCCTTTCGCGCCCTCTCAACGACCTCTCCGAGCTCCCTCCAAATGCCCGTCGTCCCCGTGGCGCCCAGAAGGCCGAGAAGGCCGAGCACGCCCAGTAGCAGGGTGGACACCACGGGTAGAACGGAAGCCGGGAGCATGCCAAGCACCAGCGGCTCGAGGATAACGACCAGCGGCACTGTCCCCTCCCTATCTTCCTCACCCTTGTGCTCTGTGTGGGCTTGAGAGTTGCCCCGTTCCTCCACGGTATGCGGGACGCGGATGCCCTCCTGCGCGAGGCGGATGCGCGCAAAATGGAGGCGGGCCATGCGTACGGAAGGTACAGACGACATAGAAGAGGGATAGGGCGGAGGGGTAGGGCTATGCAGGCTCAGCGCGACCTGGACGGGATGCTTTTCAAAAAAAAAAAAAACACAAGTCTCCAAAGTCAGTTTTGGGTGTACTTTGACGGCGTATATCCAATATATATAACGGCATGGAAAAGCATCGTTCGTTCGGGAAGTGGGAGAAAGGGTCTGGCGTTTGGGTGAACTCACCGATGCGGGCCAGGATACCCTCAGCGTGAACCGGTCATAGTGGCCTTTCCACGCCGCATTGCCGCCTCCCTTCCCTTCTCCATGACCAATAGTGTCTCCGTCAAGGTCCAGGGCGAGCCAGAGTTCGTGCGGACAGATTCGTCGCATGAATGGATCCACATCCTTCTCATACTCGTCATTATCGCAAAGCGGGTCCTGTCGACTCCCGGGAAACGGCGCTGGCGTTCTATCTCGCACTATAATCTCGTTCGCACCTGCGTGTAGGACGGTCCTGTAGCGCAAAGCAGGGTACAGCAGTCGGTCAGGTAAGGGACAGGCAGGGCGCAGCGGAGGGCGAAATATTTTCACCAGTTTCCTGAAAGGGGCGCTACGGGAACAGGTTTCCCTGCTTCAAAATTGATGATTTCGGTATTGGCGAGAGTCGGAAGGGCATATTGGCTCAGAAGCGGGAGAGCGAGTGCAAGGAGGGTTGATGTTGAGAGGTGACGCATCGAAACAGCGATTGCCTTTTTGGTCGAGATTGGCTTATGGCCGTAAGAAAACAGCGCTTGTTGATGGGTATAGAAATAAATAAGATAGCCGTATCGTATCATACATGCATCATAAAAATTTTCTCCCGAAACCCGCAGAGCCCAGGTTGACATCCGTTTGTCCTCCAAGATTTTCACCCTTCCTTAGCAGCCGACGAGTCATCATCTCTTCCCGCCACCTGGGTAATCAATTCGTTGGCATACAATGTCTTCTCTTCGGTGTACGATGTGTCCTTGATGCCCCAAATCACAATTCCAGCAAGCGGGAAAGACACGAGCATCATAATCCAGCTTGCAAGATGCTCGTTAAGGAACGGCGTAGAAGTTGCGTCCATACCGAATGAGCCAGCCCCGCCGGCCGACTGGATGGCTTTGTAGAAGCCGGTGTAACGCGCGAGGGTGAACGGATCGTTTGAAATTGCGCCCATGATCCAGTACGCGAGAGCCTGGTAAGAGGCATCACAAAAGAAGACTAGGCGTTTTGTTTGTCAACAAATATAACGAAGGAACAGGAGTTCAACGGGTAAGGGAGACATACAGAAGAAGTAGAGCGCGCCCTTGGCGTGGTACGCCTTGTCGGTATAGTGGAGTTTGGTACGCGGGGTACGGTCGAATGTGACCTGCCACGCCAGAGCACAGGACCAGACAACTATCGTCAGGATGGTGACGAACGCTAAGCCAATGAAGCCGCGAGTGCGCCGTCTGAAGCGGGTGCCATCGAGAATGAAGAAGCCGATTATCAGGGCTCCGACAATGGCACCAGCACCCTCCAACGTCCCGTTCAGTGCTCCTATAGACATTGGAGGGGTTTGGTTGAAGCACGAGAAGGGAGGAAACGGATACATACGAGTCGCTCCGTCAAAGTAAAATGCGTTGACGGCACCTTGGTAGGCGTAAAAGTAGTTGCTTGCAAAGGACATTGGGATCAACAAGATTATGCGTTTATCCTTGACCACTTTGATAAAGTTGCGAAACTCTTCGCCCACAGACGTCGATTCCTGAACCTTCACCAGCGTGCCATCCCCGCGTACGATTTCGCTGGGAGGCAGGATGAGGAGTGTTGATGCCGTACCGATGAACATAATGATGATGAAGGCCTAGTCGACAGATGAGACCTAAACACGAAGTGGAGAGTGATGGAGAAAAAGCGTTTACTAAGTACGTGGCGGTTGCCACAGCGCTCAGCCCGCCAGAGTTAATGTTGATCCCAAGGGCAATGACGGAACCGATGAACGAGCCAAACTGGAAGATGGCCCAAAAGACTCCGAATGCCTTGCCCTTATCCTTTTCGAGTGGATAACTGAGCATAATCGAGCCTTGGGCGGACCAAAGCAGCGCCGCAGTGAAGCCGAGCACGCCACCGGCAAAAATAACGAACCATCGCGTTCCCTGCGTTTGGAAACTAGCTCACGTGCGCTTAATGCCCGTATGATGGGAGTGGAGCCAGTTGACCTCTGAGACTCACCACCACAAGGAGCCAATATACAGCGAATAGCCCAGTGAGCCAATGGCAAGGGTCAGGCGGGGTCCAAGCACTGTATGTGGGTGTGGGTAAGGAAGCGTGATGATCATGATAATTGTCCACAATCATCGGATCAGAGAAAAAAAAACGCACGATTGTTGATGCCACCCGACACAAGACCGGTGAGAGCAAACATGCCATAAAGGACGCCGTTAGAAGTATCCACGAGGGCCGTGTCTTGCGTGCCCCCAGCGCCAAGATTAGAAACGGCGCTGAACATACCGACGGTGGCAAAACATGTGATCCCTGCCGAAATAAAAGAAGCGCGGTAAGCGCGCTGGTGCACGCGGACCAAGAGATGGGGCAGCCTGATACAGACCGACAAGGACGACCTGGGCCATTGGGGTTCTAGTAGTTGTCGCATCACTGAGTATGAGCAGCGCGTGATGCGTTGGAGAAGTACTGACCTGTACCATGCCGGAAGAGGGAGAGGCATGGTGAAATCCTATGCGTGTGCAAAGAAAAGAGGAGAGTACGAAGGGAGAGTGAAGTGAGCACACAGGCAAATGGATGACGGGAACCCGAGTGGGAGAGACTTTATACGAGACCCTGAAACGCGGAGAAAAGATGATTGTAAAGAGTGACTAGTGACTGTCAGTTCAGAAGAAGAGGGCGGAGTGTCAGAGCGAAAGGAAGCCATGATAATGGTTGATGTGGCGATGGGAGCCATACGGTACGCGGTCTGATATTACCGCGGAAAGAGGTAGCGACCTCATGGGTCGCTACTTCTTTCCTTTCCTTTTATGGAAGGGCTTTTAAAAATGCTCACTTATCCGAAGCCACTTTCGAACGCAACCTGGACCCGGAGGTCGACATAAGCCTCGTGATCTCGACTATATGGTGCGCAACGTCCTTTTCCGAATTCCCCCTTCCGAACTGATTCCTACATCGCCGTCTCTCCACCGAATCTGCCGTACGCATCATGTGCATTGCCTTTCCAGTCTGTCGAACTTGCGCATTAGGCATCACGGCATATAGGGCCTCCCGCTATGGTCAATACTGCATTGTACCCCACATCAGGAACAGGCAAGGCATATGGTCCTCTTCTTGTTCTGCGGAAAACACCAAACCACCTTTTACGTCAGGAGGGTACGGTTACATACCGTACATGTCCTTGGCGTCTCACCTCTGTTTACTGTAGCAGAGCCCAGTGGTTTGTAATGATGAGGGATCGATCTCGTTTGCCTCGCGTGCATGTCTCATATCTCCGATCACTCAAAATTTTTACCTCAGAATGAAGCCCGTGTCGCTCTTCCTCGCCACGTGTAAAACCCTACAGGAATCTGTTTCTGACCCTTAGACAATTGGGTGATGACCCCGCCAACTTTGAGTATGCTTATTGTCGTCCTTTATTTTTTCTATCATTCGCTCGCCATTCTTTCGTTCCTACTGTCTGCCAGGAAATGCTACCACTATCCCACAGCCTCAATATTCTAAAACAAGGAATTTTACCGCACTAGCCTTTCATGACCTCACGTTTCACTGTGGAAAGTGGTTTTCTCCGCTCTCCCAATGATATCCTTGATCTGGACTAGTATGGCCATGACGTGCCTGCCATTTTGGACTGCATATGGTTTTATAACAACAATAATTTTGGTTCCGAGGGCTGGAGAGACATTCATGCTTGATCCCCATCCCCGTGCAAGGACGCCCTATTATAACTTCTGGAAACCGGAAACCCCTCCATTTACAGGGCCAAAATCCGGAGAAAGACTTGGGTAGTGGAATCTGGTTGGAAGAAGGCCGAATTCTCGGCTCGCTCAAGGTATCTAATCTGATCGTCAACAATTTTGGTCAGTTGCCTTTCGATGCTGGTTCCTCTTCACAAACCATGCTCGTAACCATCTGTCTGGGGCAACTGAAAACAACTAGTAACACCAGTGCGTCAACCAACTCCCAGGTGTCATCATATGCACATACGATTCTAACCCTGACGACGATTCGGGAGATGCCTGAGCATTTATATCAGCAAAAATGTTTCAAGACTTCTCATAGTCATTGAATCATTGTTTCCCAATGTCGACGACTGTCCTTTCTGAGGGCACCGCCACCTTCAGTCACCTGGGCCCGTCTCGGCCCTAGAGTGGTCGAAGCCGATTCCGAGATTTGAATCTGTCTCGAAACCTAAAAGAACATCCATGATATTTCTGGAGCTTCTTCCACACCCGCCGCCGAGGACCTCTTCCTTCATAAAGGTCACCATATACCGGCACACTTACGCTGCACAAGAAAAAAAAAAGGACTTTGATATGTATGCGCAGTTTTGATGGGGAGAGGTAAGTACCTTGGGATACATCCGGTACTGCTGCCGCTGCCGCGGAGAACGAAGGTGATGGTTGGAACAGCAAAGATCAAGGCCAAACGCCCGAGGAGGAAAACAGCCGACTTGACGGGGCCGGTGCATGTCAAAGCTGTCATTATCGTCCCTAGAATTTCTTTCTCCGTCCCCCATGGAGCCCCCTCCATTCCATTCCTCACATCCCTTGTGTGCTGTCGGTTTGATACCTGTCCCGCACTTCATCATCATCAAAGGTCCACGCGCATATACGGGCTGCCCTCGGGGCGGCAAGGACGACTCAAAGCGCGCGAGCGTTTGAGACGGCACGGCATTCGTTTGTTTATGCTATTATCGCGTAAAGGTCAGTGGGCAGCAAGGGCCGTGTGCGACGCGAAGTCCAGTTCAATTTCCAGAGCCCATGTGGCACCTTCGGAGAGATCTTCGACCTACATTGTACATAAAGGGAACCGCGCCCGTGTCGTGTACAGAAGCCGGGACAAGACATTTATATTGGACACATCTACTATTAACAGAACTACCTTAAACCGTATCTATAACTGCTATGGCGGTCGCGAGGAGCGCTACAATTAAATGCGCCGTTCTGCGCAGCATTTGCCAGCATAATCAACAGGCTGTTTGCCGTGGCAGTAGATTTGCATGAAAGCGAACGACTGGGCTCCTTGTTCGGATAGCCCAGATTTTATGGAGTGACGTGACCTTCCCCCGGTTTCAACGCATCCCAGTGACAACACCCGTGCAACGTCAAGGTACAAACTCGAACGGGATTTGCCGGAACGCAAGGGGCATGGTCGTTTAACTTGCCCGTAACAAGACTAGAAACCAATTTCCTATATTCTATCCACCTTCCAAAGAATTATCGTTTGCTTTATCTGTACACCTTTTCCTACTCCTCCATATCGCACCGGCTGGATGCCGAAAACCCATCTGATCACCCACACGACAACAGTAGGAATAGATCAAAATTCCAAGCAACGGAAAGCTTACCATAGGTGTCACGGGCCTAATATATTGTGCACGGTATAAATGATCACATGGAGGCACCGGAAACCAAACATGTATGTCAACTCTAAGAACTTGAAAGGAGATGGCTTATGGAACAACAATTTCAATGGCACGTACCTTGTGCTTTCGCATCAGCAAGATGACACGCAGCTGGAGTACTGGAACTTCTGGAGTTGCTGGGCAACTGGTCCCAGTCATCCCAGGTTGCGATCTCCTTGATTCCACCCATTCCAGCCAACCTAGTCTTCCAGTGACGCGATCTGGGCCCAGGTCTCCCAGAAATGAGGAATTTTCCAGAAATGAGGATTTTCCTATTGGTTCCACCAACGCCATGTGGAGTGAAGGCTTCCACCAGTGCCATGTTAGTTCCACCAGCACCATGTGGAGTGTCGGCTTTCCCTGTCATTGTAGTACTGAGGTACCATGTCTGAGATATCACTGCATAAAGATTCCTTCAAGTGTGGTGTAATTTATAACATGTCAACAGTGGATGTATACGCTCTACCCTGCGGTCGCTGCCATTTTGGTACTCAGCCTGTAGCAATGCACCATAACTTACTCCCTGCTGGTGAGCTTGGCAACGTTGGCAAGTTCCAAGACTTGCCCAGGGTCTTCAACGACGGTGTTGATGCCACATGCACATGTGGTGTACCCTTGCATGTCATGATGACAAGGCTGTGCCATTTGAGCAAGAGCGCAGGCATTTGCGCAGGCAGGTCATCATGTAGTGTACTGTGGGCTGTGGCTGTCGCGGCACAGCGCTTTTGGTGTTGGTGGCCACAGTGTTGTGGTGATGATAGCAGTGATGGCAAAGGTGATAATGGCAGATGTTGGCAGCAGCGGCAACAGCGACTTGAGAAGTCGCATTGCCAAGGCGGGGTGATGTGATGGCTATGTGTGATGGCGACGGAGCAAGGGTGTATGTGGCCAATAACGCTGGTGCCAGCGCAACCGCTGAACAGGCCCACATGTAGGCTGCGCTGTAGGGTGGATGAGAGCACAAGCCTGGCACGGTCATGAAGGCTGACACAGACACAAAGGAAGTCGGACCCCCAGGCCTTGACATGCACAGATGAGGGGGAGTGCTTCCAGCCTGGGTGCTGCACTTGCCATAGCTGAGGGCACTGCTGGCGTCGGATCTGCTGGCGGGGCTGATAAAGCCACTGTTGCAGCATCTGAGGCATTGAGGCCCTGGGCATATGGCAAAGCAGGGGGGGAGGGCAAGTGCGAAACGTCACCGCAAGGTGAGGCCTAACACTGGGTCAACGCACTGCTGTGAGAGGGTGAGTGAGTGCCTGTTGAGTTGGGAAGGATACGTTGCAAGGGTCACTGACAGGTTGGGGCCTGCAGCAGGAGGGACCTGTCAGGACACAGAAATAATGCGATCCAATGAAAGGTACTCACCTCTGAAGACCGCAGAGGAAGGAGCACGTCGTGACACAGGAAGATAGCGACCTTGCAAGGGGTGCTGACATGCTGGGGCCCGCAGAGAATGGGCAACAGTGCGACCAAATGAAGGGCACTCACCTGAGTCACCTCTGGAGGCCACAGAGGAGGTGATACATTGCGACATGGTAAAAAGGCAACCTTGCAAGGGGCGCCGACGCATGGAAAGAAGTGGCTGAGCGAGGGGTACATACAATCTGAAGACTGCAGAGGGAGGGACACATCAGGACACAGAAAGATAGTGAATGGACAAGGGTACTCACTGTCTGGACCGCAGAAGGAGGGACACATTGGGGTATGGAAAGAAAGCAACTGAGTGATGGGCACTCATGAGGGAGCGACTGCAGAGTTAGGGTCTTGTGGATAAGTGTGGACAGGCGGTCTGTATGAGTTCTGTATGGTGGAGAGACTATTGAATTGCACACTTCAAAGCTTCACACACGACCGCAACGAACCACAAGCCACGTGACTTGGATTTGGACAACAAACACTCAACAAAGACCATGAGCCCCACTTACCAATTGCTGTTGGTTTACCAAACCAAGTTCTTTTCAGTGTTGGTGTTGTCTTTTCCACATTGCAATGATGACCCACTCTCTGACTTTGATATCTACACTCTCAATGGCTTCAATATTGATGGGAATTCTGAGAATGTGGAAGAATCCTGCTGACTTTTTGGAGAAAATGGCCATTGGAGTAAACTTGCTGTCACTCTAGTTTGCATGGACATAACCCAGTTTCATTTACAGTGACCAAGTTGGAAAAGTGCTGGTCCCCCTGTCACATTGGTCCCTCCTCAATCAAGGTAAATTGCTCTGGTAGTTCTGAAGGACATTAACCCAGTTTTGTTGACAGAGTCCTTAGAGGGTAGCCAGTCCCCCCACTGGTCCTGCTGTTGGTTCTCCTGTTAGTCCCCCCCATTGGTCCCTCCTCATTCCAGGTAAAATCACTCTGGTAGTTCTGAAGGACATTAACCCAGTTTTTGTTCACAGAGTCCTTGGAATGGAGCCGGCCCCCCACTAGTCTGTCAGTCCCGCTGTTGGTCCCGCTGTTGGTTCCTCCTCAATCCAAGTAAATCACTCTGGTCTCTCTGGTGTCAACTGGTGAGAGTTGGAAATCTGTATAGTTTGAGATTCCATGCTAATATTGGGGTGGTTCTTTTTATTTTTTTGTTACAGCTTTTTGCTGTGCTTCACAAATGGAGGAGCAGGGTCCACGAACCCATCAACTTTACCACAGGTACCCTTGATGACATCCATATGGGACATGTCCCTTTTTGCTGTTGCCTATTAGCACCAATATAACTGTTTTGTTCAAAGAGATGATGTGTGATTATGTGCAAATATCCAGATCTACCAGTAATTCCACTGGACATCCTAAACTATGAACTCACACTGGAGCCAGGTGGATATTCTGGTACTACAACGTGAATCTGGGACATTGCTATTCTTCTGGTTTGATGTCATATTCTGGATCTATGTTGCTGATCTGGCTCTATGAGCCAAAACTGGAAGGCTGGCCCCAGAATGTCATTATAGTTATCTTCTGGATCCAGATGGACTGGGAACTGGCTGGATCTGCTGGGAGAGCTGGTCCCAGCATATCCAGTGACTTGTCATCTTGCTGATGCGATCGGTGCATCATGCACGTAGGAATTGTGGAATGAACCACAATCATTCCAGCCTCCTCCTTCTCAAAGAATACCTTCGATTGAGTCCTTTGGCCCAGAACTCCTGCCATCTGAGAATCGAAACACTTTTGAAACTGCTACCATGGGAATGCAGGTTCTACAACCGATTTTGAGTGCAAGGTATTATATGACCAGTGACACGTGTACCGACCCATGTCCCACAAGAACTTCTGTTGGATCTGCCAAGCTTGGTGGGGGAGTGACACCGTAGCCTTTGTAGGTATCGTGCGGTAGCGTCGAAGGGACACCCTGACTCGGGGATTCTCAGGTTGTGACTGCCAGTGTGAATGAAGCCTGTACGAAGCTTAAAGGTGTGATGACCTGTCGTGCCTGATGGGTGCACATAAGTGTAGCAAAATTGCGTTGACACGGCCAAATACAAATCGTTGCACAAGGTAGCACCCACAACGGAGTTGCGCTGCCTACAGACGGGAAGCGACATCAGCAAAAGTTTCAAAAGTAGTTAATGTATGCAAGGGTAGTTAACCTTTGTATCGCAAATATAATATTATTACCCATCTTATAAGTCTTTTGCAAGGTTTGCCGTTACGCAGTGAGGAATACAAGAATATTCACTATCTTGTATGGTACCACCTACCAATATAAGGGAACTGTGCTTCTGTCTCCCCCTTGCATAGTAATGACGTGTTCGTTGGGTGTTCCAAGGGGTCAGCAGTCCCCATGGATGGTAACCCCGGACTGGTGAGGCCTTCCAACATCCAGTGAGCTCAGCCTGGGATTTTTTCTCAGAGTTGAGGGGTTTGCAAGAATAATGGATATCTAGTCACAATCTTGTGTAGCACCACCTATCAATCCAAGGCAACTCCGAATCTGTACCCCTCTTGCATAGTAATGATGCGTTTGTTGGGTGTTCCAAGGGGTTGGCAGTCCCCTTGGATAGTAAATCCCAGACCGGTGACGCCTTCCAACATCCAGTGAGCTCAGCGTTCAGTCTCGGAATCGCGTGGATTGTCTTGCTAGGGTAGTTGCAAGCTTAGAGAGTGTCTATAACACGCACACCTTTGCTCTGCAATCATTACTTGACAAAGGCTCATGGAGCTAGAATTACCATCAGCATATCTTATAATAGGCATGAGAATGCGTTGCAAATAAGTCGAATGTACTACAATCTATAAGACTTCATCATCCTCATCAGTGTCAGGCCTGGTTTCCTCTTCGCCTTCACTGTTCTCGCCTTCACTGTCCACACGTTCGCTTTCAAAGTCGTCCGCGTACCCGTAGTCAATCTCTTCATCAGCCTCCAATTTGTCGGGATCTCCGTCTACATCGTCATCTTCTCCTTGAGTGTGGTCTTGCGTGTTGTCCAGGATATCTTCGTCATGAGGATCAGGGCCTTCGTCACGACCGCACATGGATGTTCTTTGCTGTAAGTCGTCAGTTGCTATGTGCCCAATCCCACCGCCCAAGAACCGCATGAACATATCATGATCGACAAACCTGAGTCTCTGTCAGTATCGACAAGAAAACATCGATTCAAGTATCACATACATAGATATGTAGTAATGAGTTTGTGGAATCGTGTCATCATCTGAGTCAGCTGCTTCCTGACTTGCTTGATTTGGGGAGAACGCGGGGATCAAGTATATAGATCGGAGGACGTCCTTGGGGTCGAGGAATCCATAGGAGGTTGGGTCTTTGCTATCTGTGAGCCCAATACGATGGAGGTGACAAGTATCAAATCCACCTTCATGGTCTGGGTTGCATCCGAACCAGTAGACCCACAGGAAGTCCATGCGCTCTGTCTCCATACGGCCCCAACTTCTCACGTTGACATGAAATATCCCAAGCACTTTCGCATACCAGTACGGATGCCATTTCGTACCTTCTTCCTCGTCTTCGTGCCCCAGGGTCATAAGATGCGGGTGGGCCTGTACGTTGATCAAGTCTTGTGTGCGGCGCAAGTCATATGTCGTGTAGTTGATGCGCATGACTTTGTGTTTGTACATACGGTTGCTGACGAATGTAATGCTGTTGCGGTGCTCATCAGAGAACTTGTACTCATCTCCGTCATATGGAACATTATTTTGGCGCACCAATAGGTGGTCCTTGAGCCAAGGAATGAAATCCTGATTGATGTTAGCAGCTATGTCTCACAATTGTAAGATAATCTCACTTTAACAGAGGGACTGTCCTTGTGCTCCTTTACCCATGCCAGAATATCGCAGTAAGAGCGCTGCGAATCTCTGATATGGTGATGGTCCTTGGCTGGCATGAAAGGGAGGGTATCGCTTTGTGATTCCTGTGACTGGGGTTTTAGCTTTGACTTGGGCTTGAGCTTTGACTTGGACTTGGATGAGTCTTTGGACGCGATAGAATGGACAATGGCTTCCCGCCTCTGGTGCATTGCGATCTGGGATGTGGTGTTGTTCTTGTTCATCCTTGCATAGAATTTTTTGACCTGTCTGTGTTGCAGTTCGCCCTAGAATATGCAATAATCAGGGTAGTGTGCTGGAAAGGCCGAAAGACACACTATCTGGGTGTTATAGTTATCCGTGGGCCCGAATCTTCGGATCGTCTCAGCATAATCCGCCAGTGTGTGGTATTTATATGTGCCCAGATTAAACTTCTTTTGCTTTGGACCGGTGCTTGCCTTCCCCTGTCGCAAGCGGAACTCGCGCCCCCCAGTCTCAGCTACAAACCCATATCTCCAAGACCACGTGACCGTGGGAACATATCACATGACCCTACACGTGACTCATCACGTGACCCCTTCGCCACTCATACATCACGTGACTTATCAGCACGTGACCCTGGGAACCTATGACCCCGTGA
>Ga0307510_10000393_pt1 | contig 41479 bp, 45 predicted proteins | sample 12_EM_MG_FD_207224 | JGI IMG/M metagenome (GOLD analysis project Ga0307510, IMG submission 207224) | Populus trichocarpa ectomycorrhiza microbial communities from riparian zone in the Pacific Northwest, United States - 12_EM | ecosystem: Host-associated > Plants > Roots > Unclassified | place... | reverse complement strand
GCCGCCGCCGCCGCCCTCCTGACGCTCACCGCCTGCGCCTCGGCCCAGAAGCTGGGCGCCGCCAACGACGTCCACGCGCTGCTGCTCTCCATCCGCGACAACGACAGCCAGGCCTTCGACGCCCACGTTGATCACGACGCGCTGAAGAAACAGCTCCAGGCCCAGCTCGACCAGCGGATCGGCCAGAACAAGAAGGTCCGCGAACTGGCGGCCCTGCTGGGGCCTTCGGTCGTCGACTTCGCCGACCAGGCGCTGATCCAGCCCAAGACCTTCAAGATGGTGGCCGAGCAGTACGGCTATTCCGCCGCCACCAAGATCCCCGGTCCCATCGCCATCTCCACCACGCTGAAGACCCTCCCGGACGGCCGCGTCTGCGCCACCAAGAAGAAGGACGGGCCCTGCGTGCTCACCTTCACCAGGGAGCAGGGCGTCTGGAAACTCACCAGCTTCGATGGCGATTTCTCCACCCTTCGCCTGAAGCTCTGAGGCCAAGTTCGTTCACCGCAATTCGGGGATAGGCATGGGTTACGAAGCGGCGCTGGCCGAGTACGCCAAGTTCGACTTCGAGGACGGGCCCTGGACGCGGCCGGTCTACCGGCGCGGAACCGGCCCGGCGGTGATCATCATCCACGAGATCCCCGGCCTGCATCCGCTGGTCGTGGCCTTCGCCGACCGGGTGGCGGCGCAGGGGATGACCGTCTTCCTGCCCAACCTCTTCGGCACGCCCGGCCGGCCGGTCAGCAAGGGCTATGCGATCGCGACGGCGCTGGGGGTGCTCTGCATCCACCGCGAGTTCCGCGTCTGGCGGGCCGGCACGTCCAGCCCGATCGTCGAGTGGCTCCGCGCGCTGGCCCGCAAGGCCCACGCAGAGTGCGGCGGCAAGGGGGTCGGCGCCGTCGGCATGTGCTTCACCGGCGGCTATGCCCTGGCCATGATGACCGAGCCTTCGGTGGTGGCGCCGGTGCTCTCCCAGCCCTCCCTGCCCATGGTGGCCGGATCGAAGACGCGCGCCGCCGGCTTCGACGCCACACCTGCGGAGGTCTCCTGCGCCAAGGCCCGGTTCGCGGCCGAGAACCTCAGCATGATCGGCTTGCGGTTCAAGAGCGACGCCATGGTCCCCGACGCCCGCTTCGACGCCTATAAGCGCACCTTCGGAGACCGCTTCGAGGCGATCGAGCTGGAGGACGAGGACGCCGCACCCGCCGAGTTCCCACCCCATTCCGTGCTCACGCTGCACCTGAAAGCAGATGGCCCGAGCAAGGCGGCCGAGGCGCGGGTCATCGAGTTCTTCAAGCAGAGAACCGCCGGTTGAGCGCGTCCGGACTATCGGAGAGGCGAGTTTACTTGGGTCCGGCCTCTCTGGACTCCTAATTTACAACCACAAGGCGTACGAGATGCGCCCTCTACCCTCGCGATTGTTGCGGGGCAAGCGAGCACGGTGAGCCTTGTTTGCGCAATCCCTGCAATATTTTTCGCTTGGCAGGCGAGTCGGGTTCGCAATCGGCGTTCTTTGAGCGTAGGGTTTGGTTAATACTTTCACACTGTGGGGTGCTGGAAATGAAAAAGTACCTGCTTGGCGCTGCCGCCGCCGCCGGATTGGCCTTTGCGGCACCGTCGTACGCCGCGGTGGTCATCACCGACCACACATGTGCGCCCGGCAGCGGCTGCGCGAACGTCCACCTCGTTCCCGACGCTGGGGTGCCGGATAACGTGGCCTACGGCACTGTGGGTGGGCTTGGGGTGACCTTCACCGGCATCGAGAACATACAGACCAGTTCTGATGGTGGCGGACTGCCGTGGGTGACCGGGTACGATGCGGACCTCACCTACCTTGATGTCGCATTGACCAGCGGCGACAGCTTTACTCTGGCTGGGTTCAACCTCAACGACCTTCTGGGCAACGGCTCATGGTTCGTGAAGATCTCCGCCTTTGACGGAGCTACCCTCGTAGGCTCGCATGTTTTCCAAGAGAGCCACAACACCCAGTTCAAGATCGCCGGCACGGGCGGCGACGCCTTCACCCATTTCCAGATCCAGCTGGTTACGAACACGGGTGGCCTGACTGCCGTGCCCCTTGAAGGCGCCTCGCAGCTGGATGGCGTTGGTCAGATCCGGATCGGCGGCAGCGGAATCGCCGTGCCGGAACCGGCGACCTGGGCGATGATGCTGATGGGCTTCGGCGGCATGGGCGCGGTGCTGCGCCGCAACCGCCGCCTCGCCCGGATGGCCTTCGCCTAAACCGCGACTCTACAGTCAGACAGGAAGCCCCGGCGCGAGCCGGGGCTTCTTTCGTTTGAGGCGTCGGAACGCTTCCGCTCGGCCACGGCCCTAAGCGGCTTCGTGTCACACAATTCGAGTGCAACCTCCTCGCCCCCGCGAAGCGAGAGGGAAGGGAGGGGGCGGCTGGGGGCGCCAAGCCCGGGTCCCGGCCCGCTCCGTTTTTGCCGCTGCACCTGAAGAACGACGAGCCGACATCGACGCCTTCAAGTAACGAACAGGGGTGGCCAGCGGCCATAGGATTTTGGGAGCACCCACAACTCAGGATATACTCACACACTTGGTCAGATTCAACCTTTTGGTGAATCTGCTCCAGAAATCAACCGAAAGTTACCTGTCCCATATCGAGACACTCGTCATGTCTCTGCCCAGGGACTTGAAAATTCTTTTCGCCTAAGAGGGGAGTCGGATTGCCGGCCTGGCAAGCTGAGCTTAGCGTGACCTTAACTTTTGGGACTGTGGGATTCTGGAAATGAAAAAGCATCTGCTTGGCGCGGTGGCCGCCGCTGCGGTCAGCTTGGCCTTGACGCCGGTGTCGGCAAACGCCGCGCAATACATCACCAATCTGGAGTATAATCAGACCGGCTTTCTTGACCCCGCCTTGGGCACGGTGACCCTGACGGAGGGTGCGGGGTATGTCGACGTGCTGGTTGCGTTCGGCGCCGCGATCCAGAACATCGTCGACACCGGCAGCCACGTGTCGTTCGCCTTCAATCTCCTGGACAGCGCCGGTAACCCGACTGATCCGGTCAGTGTTGGGTTTATTCAACCCGCCGGCGGCGGTGACTATAGCTACAGCGGGATATTTACCGTCACGTCGCCCGGGCCGCACCATACGACCATCACGTCCCCTGGGTATTACGACCAAGCCCCCTTCAAGCACTTCACCAACGCGATCACCAACGATGGCGGCGGGAATAACGCCGCGCCTCCGCCGCTGGAGTTCAGGCTATATGCTCCCGGCATCTCGTTCCTGGGAGCGGGCGGCGATCACTTCACCTCCACGCCCAATGGCACCAGTGGTGACATAGCCGGCTTTACCGGCGGCTGGTGGTTCGCCGCCGATGTCCAGAATACCAGCGGCACGACCTTCACCGTGGCAGGTCGCGACTACTGCACGGTCGGCGTCGACTGCGCGGCGACGCCCGAACCGGCCACCTGGGCGATGATGCTGATGGGCTTTGGCGGCATGGGCGCGCTGCTTCGCCGCAACCGCCGGGTCGCTCGGCTGGCAGTCGCCTAACCAGACGCTCTAAATTCAGACTAGAGAAGCCCCGGCGCGAGCCGGGGCTTCTTTCGATTTTGGGTCAAGAACAAGCAGAGCGTCCGGTGCTCATCCGAGCAGACAGTATTTCCAGCCGACAAGGTTAATTATCACCTCTTAAGGGAGCCTGCTTTTCAAGCTTTGTCATGGCGGCTTAAGAGGTTGCTGACATTTTGTTTGTAGGCTGTGGAAATGAAGAACCACCTGCTTGGCGCGACGGCCGCCCTCGGAATGGCCCTGGCGCCCGCCGCGGCGAACGCCCTCACCTGGACCTCTCTGCTTGAGTACAAGGACGGCGGCGGAAACGCGGGCGTGCAGGGCCCGTTGCCGGCCTTTGGCATGGTGACGCTCGAGGATCTCGCCGGCGGCAAGGACGTGAAGGTCACCGTTCACCTGACCAACCCGCTTTCGAAGTTCATCAACACCGGCGGGCCACACGACCCGTTCCTGTTCAACACGACCAGCGACGAGGGCGTGACCATTCTGCCGCCCGTCGGGTCGTTCGTGGACGGTGGGCATGGATCGTTCCAGGCGACGCCGTTCGGGACCTTCACCGACAAGATCGGCTGCTGCCTCTATGGCGCCGATGTCTCCGCGCCCGACGTGTACGCCGCCGATGTATATGGCTACGTCGCAACGCACCAATTCACGCGTGGTAACCGCACCTACCACGTGGGCGATGTCATCCAGAACCAGGGCGACATCAACTACGCGACGAGCCACGCCTACGGCGCATCGCAGATCATTCATCACGTCGGCGATCCGATCCTCGACGCCCAGGGCCACGGCCACAGCCACATCGTCCACCACGCGGGCGACGAACAGAATGGCGCAAACGCCGGACAGCTGGGCGATCTGGTGTTCAACGTCCACAACGACGCCGGCATCACCTTCGCTGGCCTCTTCGCCCCCGGTCATGGGCCGGATTCGAACAACGACGGCCTCCTCGACACCCTCGGGACCGGCGAGCACTTCGTCTCGAACAGCGGGGGCTGGTGGTTCTCCGCGGACATCTTCGACGCCACCAGCGGCCTGACCTATAATGTGGCGGCGCGGGACGCGCGCACCGACCTTATCCCGACCGTCCCGGAGCCCGCCACCTGGGCTCTGATGCTGATCGGTTTCGGCGCCGTGGGCGCGCTCCTGCGCCGCAGCCGCCGCCGGTCGCGCGCCGCCCTCGCCTGACGGGGACCTTCGGGACAGAATGACGGAAGCCCCGGTTCGCGCCGGGGCTTCTCTCGTTTGGCGCTACAGGACCAGGATCAGCACGGGCGCCGCAGCCCCGGCGACCAGCAGGAGCCAGATGATCGCCTTGCGCTTGCTGTAGGCGAGCGCCATCCACAGGCCCATCAGGGTGGTGATCATGATCAGGATCGAGGTTGCGGCGAAGAACCACTTCAGGCGCTCCGTCGATGGGCTGGCCCTGGGTTTTTCCGGCGGCTTGGCCTGTGCCTTCCTGGCGCCCTCCGGCTTCTTCGGCCGCGTGGGTTTCACCGCGAAGACGTCGTCGCGGTGCACCCGGGCCAGCTTCTGCAGCAGCACCGAGGCGTCCGGCCGATCGGGGATGCGGAAGGTCTGCAACGCGCCGGTCATGGCGAAGAAGAACAGGCTCGGGGCCACGAACACGCTGGCGTAGATGTGCAGCTGCCGGATCGGGGGCCATGCGGACTTGACCTTGCGGCCGTTCGATTTCGCCAAGCGCCGGGCCTCGCTGAAATTGCAACTCAATCGCAACAGCGATTAGCGGCTGACAGCGCCACGCTCAAGCCCAAAAGCCGCTCCGCTGGACTTCACCGCTTCGCCGCACTAGAAGCCGCGCCTTCCCTGCGTTCGGCGCGTCCGATCCGTGCCCCAGGTTTCAAGCGAGCGACCCCACATGAAACGTCCGACCCCCGCCCGGCGCGAGCCGCCGAAGGGCCCCAGCCAGCGGCAGCTGCGCGCCGGCGAGCTGATGCGCCACGCCCTGGTCGAGATCCTGCGCGAAGAGACCATCAACGACCCCGACCTGGCCGGCGTCTCGGTGACCTTGACCGAGGTGCGGATGAGCCCGGACCTACGCAACGCCACGATCTTCGTCGAGCCCCTGGGCGGCGGCGAGCGGTCAAGGGAGATCGTCAAGGCGCTGAACCGGCACCACAAATACCTCCGCGGACGCCTGGGCCACGCCATCGACATGAAGTTCACCCCGGCGCTGAAGTTCTTGCACGACGAGAGCTTCGACGAAGCCGCGCGGATGAGCCGCCTCTTCGCCGATCCGCGCGTGGCGCAGGACCTGGCCCCGCGCGAGCCTTCGGATAGCTGGAAGGACGAGGACTAGGTGGGCCGGCGCCGCAAGGGTGACGCCGTCTCCGGCTGGATCTGCCTCGACAAGCCCTACGACCTGACCTCGACCCACGCGGTCGGCCGCGTGCGTCGGATCTTCAACGCCCAGAAGGCCGGCCACGCCGGCACGCTCGACCCTCTGGCCACCGGCATCCTGCCGATCGCACTCGGCGAAGCGACCAAGACCGTCGCCTTCATGGTCGACGCCGACAAGGCCTACCGCTTCACCATCGCCTGGGGCCGCACCACCGCGACCTACGACCGCGAGGGCGAGACGATCGCGCAGTCCGACGTGCGCCCGACGGCGGCTGCGGTCGAGGCCGCGCTGCCGGCCTTCGTGGGCGACATCAGCCAGGTCCCGCCGGCCTATTCGGCGATCAAGGTCGACGGCGAACGGTCCTACGACCTGGCCCGCGCCGGCGAGGCCGTGGAGCTCGCGGCCCGCGTCGTCACCGTCCATTCGGCTCGCGTCGCGGACGCTCCGGACGCGGATCACGTGACGATCGAGATCGAATGCGGCAAGGGGACCTACGTCCGCGCCATCTGCCGCGACTTGGCGGAGATGCTGGGCGCCTGCGGCCATGTGCATGACCTGCGCAGGACCCGCGTCGGGCCCTTCAGCGACAAAACGGCCGTGACGCTGGAATTGCTTGAGGATTTAGGGCATAAGGCCCGCCAGTCGGAGCTATTGCTTCCGGTCGAGACCGCCCTGGACGACATCCCGGAGCTGGCCGTGACCGACGAAGACGCTTTCCGGCTGAAGCAGGGACGGTCGATCGTTCTCGTTCCCCGACAGGTGGAAGCGCTCAAAGCCAGGCTCAAGCCGGGCTCGCGAACGGTTTCAGCCATGACGGGCGGGGTGGTCGTCGCGCTCTGCGAGATGCGTGCGGGTCGGCTCGAACCTTCGCGGGTCTTCAATCTTTGAGAGCGGAGAAAACCCGATGTCGATTACGGCCGAACGTAAAGCCGAAGTGATCAAGTCCCATGCCCGCGGCGAAGCGGACACGGGCAGCGCCGAGGTCCAGGTGGCGATCATGTCCGAACGGATCGCGAACCTGACCGAGCACTTCAAGACCCACAAGAAGGACAACCACTCGCGCCGCGGGCTGCTCAAGCTCGTGTCCGCGCGCCGGTCGCTCCTGGATCACCTGAAGAAGTCCGACACGGATCGCTATCAGAAGCTGATCGAGACCCTCGGCCTGCGCCGATAGGTTTCAAAGGGTTCGGGAAATCAAGGGCTTAGCCTTCGGTTTCCTGCACCCGGGTGAACTTCACCGCCGCTCCCCCGTAACAGGCCGGGGGACCCCATGCGGCACTGGCGGTCTCATACGCAACGAGGCCGCCGCCTACACACGCCGAGGGCTCCAACGAAGTCCTCACCGCCTGTTCAACTGGAGAGGATTTCGGAAGACCGATCCCTGTCCGCCCCCGCCGGGAATACGCCCGCCGGGACAGAAAGAAGCAAAAATGTTCGACATCAAACGCAAGACCATCGAGTGGGGCGGCAAGACGCTGACGCTCGAAACCGGCCGCATGGCCCGTCAGGCTGACGGCGCCGTCCTGGCCACCTACGGTGAGACCATGGTTCTCGCCACCGCCGTCTTCGCCAAGAGCGCGAAGCCGGGCCAGGACTTCTTCCCCCTGACCGTGAACTACCAGGAGAAGTTCTACGCCGCGGGCAAGATCCCGGGCTCCTTCCCCCGCCGCGAAGGCGCGCCGTCGCAGAAAGAGACCCTGACGAGCCGCCTCATTGATCGTCCGATCCGCCCGCTGTTCGTCAAGGGCTTCAAGAACGAAGTCCAGGTGGTCTGCTCCGTCCTGGCGCACGACCTGGAGAACGATCCCGACATCGTCGCCCTGGTGGCGGCCTCCGCCGCCCTGGTGATCTCCGGCGCGCCCTTCATGGGCCCGATCGGCGGCGCCCGCGTCGGCTTCGTCGATGGCCAGTACATCCTGAACCCGACCCTCGACGAGATGAAGGAAAGCCGGATGGACCTGGTGGTCGCCGGCACCCATGACGCGGTCATGATGGTCGAGTCCGAAATCCAGGAAATGAGCGAGGACGAAGTCCTCAAGGGCGTGATGTTCGCCCACGCCGGCATGCAGCCGGTGATCGACGCGATCATCGAACTGGCCGACCACGCGGCCAAGGAACCCTTCAATTTCGAACCGGAAGACACTGACGCCATCAAGGCCGAGATGAAGAAGGCCATCGGCAAGGACCTCGCGTCCGCCTTCAAGATCCCCGCCAAGCTGGAGCGCCAGGACGCGGTTGGCGCGGCCAAGGCCAAGGCGACCCTGAAGTTCGGCAAGTCCGACGAAAACCCGGCCGGCATCGGCCCGGACAAGCTGGGCGCGGTCTTCAAGGAACTGGAAGCCGACGTCGTCCGCCGCAACATCCTGGACACCGGCATCCGCATCGACGGCCGCAAGGTCGACCAGGTCCGCCAGATCGTCTCCGAAGTGGGCGTGCTGCCCCGGGCCCACGGCTCGGCGCTGTTCACCCGCGGCGAGACGCAGGCGCTGGTGGTGGCCACCCTCGGCACCGGCGACGACGAACAGCTCATCGACGCCCTCGAGGGCAAGTACTATGAGAAGTTCATGCTGCACTACAATTTCCCCCCCTTCTCGGTCGGGGAAACGGGCCGCATGGGCGCGCCGGGCCGTCGTGAAGTCGGCCACGGCAAGCTGGCGTGGCGGGCGATCCGCCCGATGCTGCCGAGCGTCGAAGACTTCCCCTACACCATCCGCCTGGTCTCCGAGATCTTCGAGTCCAACGGCTCGTCCTCGATGGCCTCGGTCTGCGGCTCGTCGCTGGCGCTGATGGATGCGGGCGTGCCCCTGAAGAAGCCGGTCTCCGGCATCGCCATGGGCCTGATCCTGGAATCGGACGGCTTCGCTGTGCTCTCCGACATCCTGGGCGACGAGGACCACCTCGGCGACATGGACTTCAAGGTCGCCGGCACCGCCGACGGCATCACGTCGCTGCAGATGGACATCAAGATCGCCGGCATCACCGAAGAGATCATGAAAAAGGCCCTGGCCCAGGCCAAGGGCGGCCGCGACCACATCCTCGGCGAGATGAACAAGGCCATGGAGGCTCCCCGCCAGGAGCTGGGCGAACACGCGCCGAAGATCGAGACGATCAAGATCCCGGTCGACAAGATCCGCGAAGTGATCGGTTCGGGCGGCAAGGTGATCCGCGAGATCACCGCGGAGACCGGCGCCAAGATCGACATCGGCGAAGACGGCACGATCAAGATCGCGGCCGCCGAGCAGTCCAAGATCGACGCGGCCAAGGAGTGGATCAAGTCGATCGCTTCCGAGCCGGAAGTCGGCCAGATCTATACCGGCAAGGTCGTGAAGATCGTCGACTTCGGCGCCTTCGTGAACTTCTTCGGCGCCAAGGACGGCCTGGTCCACGTGAGCCAGATCTCCAGCGAGCGCGTCGGCAAGGTCTCCGACGTCCTCGTCGAAGGCCAGTCCGTGAAGGTGAAGCTCCTGGGCTTCGACGATCGCGGCAAGACGCGCCTGTCGATGAAGATCGTCGACCAGGAAACCGGCGAGGACCTGACCTCCAAGCAGCCGGAAGGCGCGGACGCCTAAACGTCCCACCTATCGCTAAAAATGATCGGGGCGGCTGCAGCGATGCAGCCGCTCTTTTCTTATGGCTGGAGCTTCACCGTGGCGAGACGCCGCAGCCTCGCATCCCGGACCCCCGCGGCCACGTAATACCCCTGGCGCGCGAATTGCTGCGCCGGCTCGACAGCGTCTCCATTCGGGAATGATCCAGTGAACCAAGCCACCCTCCGCACCGCCGCCGCCTCGGCCCTGGCCGCCCTCGCCATGATCGTCGCGCCCTCCGTCGCCGGCGCGACCGAAGTCCTGGTCAACGGCAGCTTCGATGACATCGGCGCAGGCGTGCCGGAAGGCTGGGGCGGACTCACCTATTACGCCGGCGGCCAGGTGGGCATCCCCGGCTGGACCGTCACTGGCGGCAGCGTCGACCTGACCAGCACCGGCTCGTTCTGGGGCCCGGCCTACGACGGCGCCTATTCGATGGACATCAATGGCTGGGACCCGGGCACGATCTCGCAGTCCTTCGCCACCGTGGCGGGCCAGCTCTACAACGTCTCCTTCGTCTACGGCCGAAACGTCGCCGGCGCGCCTGACCCGGCGCTCGCCACCGTCATGGCTGGCGGCCAGACCTTCAACGTCGTCGCGGCTAACGACGGCTCCTTCGGCAGCGGCCACAACATGATCTGGAAGCCCGGCGCCTTCAGCTTCACCGGCACGGGGTCGCCCACGACGATCACGCTCGCGGCGGTCACCGGCGGCAACGGCGGGGTGTTCTTCGACAAGATCTCGGTCGATGGCGCCGCCGGCGTGCCGGAGCCCGCCACCTGGTCACTGATGATCGGCGGCTTCGGCCTGGTCGGGGCGGCCCTGCGCCGTCGCCGCGCGGCCGTCGCGGCCTAGCCATCGGCAAGGCGGCTCGAAAGGGCGGCTGCAGCGATGCAGCCGCCCTTTTTCGTGGCTACACCGGCTCGCGCACCTTCACGCCATAGCGCGGCGCCGGGTGGGCCCTGGAGAGGTTGGGCGCGAGCTTCAGGCGGGCGGCCTGCAGCGCGTCCCAGTCGGCGGGATCGGGCAGGGAGGTGATCGAGACCAGCTCACCCCCGTCAAGGCCAGCCAGCGCCGCGTCGACCAGCTCGCCGACCGACATGGTCCTGTTGGGGTCGAGGCCTTCGGACCCGTGGCCCGAGCGATCCCAGATCTCGGTGTAGGTGGCGCCTGGCAGGACGGCCTGCAGCCTGACGCCCTTGTCCTTCAGCTCCACGGCCATCGCCTGGGTCAGGTAGAGGACGAAGGCCTTGGTCGCCCCGTAGACCGCGCTACGGAACTCCGGCATCAGTCCAACGACCGAGCCGATGTTGATGATGGTCCCGTGGCCGCGGGCGGCGAAGGCTCCGGAAGCGGCGTGGGCCAGGCGGGCGAGAGCGACCACGTTCAGATCGATCATTGCGCCCAGCCGCTCGATGTCGGCCTGGGCGAAGTCGCCGAAGGCCGCGACGCCCGCGTTGTTGATCAGCAGGTCGATGGCGCCGTCGCTGGCCAGTCGATCGGCCACCCGCGCCACGTCGGTCTTGTCGGTCAGGTCGGCGCGGAAGGCCTCGGCCTTTACGCCGGTTTCGGCCCGCAGTTTCACCGCCAGGGCCTCCAGTCGCTCGCCGTCGCGCGCCACCAGGATCAGGTCGTGGCCGCGCCGGGCCAGGCGGTCGGCATAGGTTGCGCCGATGCCGGCCGAGGCGCCTGTAATCAGGGCCGCGCCCTTCCTGTCATCGTTCATCGCGTCTCTCCTCGCCGCCGAGTAAGGCAGGTCCAGCTGGCGTATTGCAGATGGCGACGCGCCCACGGCAGACCATCATACGATGATCGCCATGTTTTTTGAGCGCGCCGTCGCATTCTCTGACGGACGATGCGGTCTAGCGGGCCTTGCGGGCGGCGTAGCGGGCGTCGCGCTTGGCCTGGGCCTCGGCCTTGGTCAGCTGCTTGCGCTCCTTGCGGGCGCCGCGTTTCTCGGCGAGCGCGGCCTCCTCGTCGGCCACGATGGCGGCCTGGACGGCGGCGGCCTTGTCCTCATTGGCCAGGCGCGCGGCTTCCTTGTCGTTGGCGCGGGCCTCGCGCACGGCCTTCAGCGCGGCTTCCTTGGTCGCCGCCCGGGTTTCGCCTTGCGGCGCGGTGACGGTGGGCTTGGGTTTCAGCTTGGCCAGCAATGCGGCTTTGGCGTCGGCGGCCGCCGTAAGGCGGTCCGTCAGGCCGGAGCCCTTCAGGTCTTTCATGGATGCTTTCTGGCTTAAGCCGGTCGCGATAGCGCGGGGAAGCGGCCACCCTTACAGGAAAAGCCTCCCTGACGGCTGCAAAAACGAAAGGCCCGCCTTTTCAGGCGGGCCCCTCGTCAGGCGCTCCCCTTGGTTCTCTAGCCGCGCAGCTTGCGCAGCAGCAGATCGGTGTCGCGGGCGATCTGCGGATCATCCACCTTCAGCTGCTCGATGCGGCGCACGGCGTGCAGCACGGTCGTGTGATCGCGCCCGCCGAAGCGGCGGCCGATGTCGGGCAGCGACCGGGTGGTGATCTGCTTGGCCAGCCACATGGCCACCTGCCGGGGGCGGGCCACGGCGCGGGCCCGGCGTTCGGAGATCAGGTCGGCCTGCTTCAGCCCGTAGTGCTCCGAGACGGTCTTCTGGATCATATCCACCGTCACCTTGCGCTCGTTGCAGGAGAGGTGGGGCCGAAGGATATTCTGCGCCTCGTCGAGGTTGACGCGGGCGATGTCGCCGCCCACCCGGGCCACCAGCGTGTTCAGCGCGCCTTCCAGCTCGCGGACGCTGTCGGTGAACCGGTCGGCGAGGAATTGCAGCACTTCCGGTCGCGCCGAGGGCAGGAACTTGCCCTGTTGCGCCAGGGTGGCGAGCTTGCGCTCCAGGATCCCCAGGCGGAGGCTGCGGTCGGCCGGCTCGATGCCGCAGACCAGGCCCGCCTGCAGGTGCGAGCGCAGGCGCGGCTCCATGTCGGAAAGCTCGGTCGGCGAACGGTCGGCGGTCATCACCACGCGGCGGCCGTCTTCGACCAGAGCGATCAGGGTATGGAACAGTTCTTCCTGGGTCGAAGGTTTGCCGGCGACGAAGTGCACGTCGTCGATCAGGAGCAGGTCGGCGTTGCGCAGCTCATCCTTGAAGGCGGCAGTCTGTTTGTCCTGGATCGCTTTGACGAAGGTCGAAGTGAACCGCTCGGCGGTCAGGTAGACGACCCGCTTGGTCGGCTCGTTGTGCATGGCCTCCCAGGCCAGCGCGTTCAGCAGGTGGGTCTTCCCGAAGCCGTAGGGGCCGTGGAACAGCACCGGGTTGAAGTGGCCGTCCGACCACGCCGCAACGCGCCGCGCGACCGCAAAGGCGAACTCGTTGGCCGGGCCCGACACGAAGGTGTCGAAGGAAAACCGTTCCTGCAGGCCCTGCAGGCGGCCCTTGCCGGTGACGGCGGGAGTGGGCTCAGCCTCGATCTCGAAGACTTCCGGGGCGGGCGCAGACACGCTTTCGGGCACGGTCGCCGCCGCGGCCGGGCCGGAATCCATCTCCAGGCGCGACTTCAGGTCGAGCCGGCGGCCCAGAGGATCGTTCAGCGCCCACAGCTCACCGATGCGGCGCCAGGCGTGGCGGCGAATCCAGTCGCGGGCCATGCCGGTGGCGGCGACCAGGCACACTTCCTCGTCGGTTTCACGCAACGCCGCCTGGCCAAGCCAGGAGCCGAACGTAGCCTCACCCAGCTCGCGTTTCAGGACCACGCACGTCTTGGTCCACACAACTCCGGCCGGTGCGCTCGCCATAGCTCCCGCAACCCCCCCGCTCATCATCTCTGCCAACCCCGTCCTGCCCGCCACGGCCATAGCCCCCACGCCACAACCGCACCTTTGTTCAATGCAAACAAGCTCTTATCCGGCGACCGCTTGCGCGTCGCCGGCGCCCCGTTTTGATCCGGGATCAGATTTAAGACGCCTGTAGGAAAGCCAACACTAGTGGGGCGCCTTGGGGGGTCAACGGTGATTCTTAGCGGTTCCAGCGGTTATTTTTGTTGACTCGCGCCGAGCCCTTTTGCGGCCAAGGAAAACGTCGTTTTGGCCTCCGTGAGCTGAGAAAATTCGTCGCATGTGTCGCACTCGAGGTTCGCCCCAGACGCGAAAAAACGGCGCCCGCAAGGACGCCGTTTTCGTACTCAAATCCCGATAGGGGAGCGGGGGAAAGACCCCCGCCGTATGATCAGGCGGCGGACAGCTTCTTCAGCTGGGCGGCCAGACGCGAGACCTTCCGCGAGCCGGTGTTCTTATGCACCACGCCCTTGGTAACGGCGCGCATCAGTTCCGACTGCGCCACGATGAACGCGGCCTTGGCGGCCGCGGCGTCGCCCGCGGTCAGGGCCTCGTCGAACTTGCGCAGGAAGGTGCGCACGCGCGAGCGGCGGGCGGTGTTGACTTCGGTGCGGCGGGCGATCTTGCGGACCGCCTTCTTGGAGCCGGGCGTGTTGGCCATTCGTCAGTGCTCTCAATACCTATCGCGCCCGGCAGCAACCGGGCGGGCAAAATTGGAGGCGCGGATATACGGGAGGACCGGCCGCGGGTCAATGCGGCGAGCGGCTTTTCAGCGCCCGGTGAACTTCGGCTTCCGCTTCTCGACGAAGGCGGCCATGCCCTCCTTCTGATCGTCGAAGGCGAAGAGCGAGTGGAAGTAGCGCCGTTCGGTCTTCACGCCCTGGCTGAGCGCGGTCTCGTAGGCCGCGTTCACCAGCTCCTTGGCGATCATCACGGCGTTGGGCGACAGCGCCGCGATCTTGCGCGCGGCCTCCAGCGCGTTCTCGACCAGGTCGGCGGCCGGGACCACCCGGCTGACGAGGCCGCAGCGCTCGGCCTCGGCGGCGTCCATCATCCGGGCGGTCAGCACCATGTCCATGGCCTTGGATTTGCCGGCGAAGCGGGTCAGGCGCTGGGTGCCGCCGGCGCCTGGGATGACGCCCAGGTTGATTTCCGGCTGGCCGAACTTGGCGGTGTCGGCGGCGATGATGAAGTCGCACATCATGGCGAGCTCGCAGCCGCCGCCCAGCGCATAGCCGGCGACGGCGGCGATCACGGGCTTGCGGCAGCGAGTGACCCGCTCCCAGTTGCGGGTGATGAAATCCTCGGCGAAGACCTCGGCGTAGCTCTTCGACGCCATCTCCTTGATGTCGGCGCCGGCCGCGAAGGCGCGCTCGGAGCCGGTGATCACCATGCAGCGGACGGCCGGATCGGCCTCGGCGGCGTCCAGCGCAGCGGTCAGATCGTCCATCAACTGGCCGTTCAGGGCATTCAGCGCCTCCGGCCGGTTCAGGCGGATCAGGGTCACGGCCTGATCGGTCTCGACGATCAGCGTCTGATAGGTGGTCATGGCGCGGCTCCGTAGGGGGTCTGGCCTGCGCTTAAGGCCCCGTGACCGAATAGCCAAGCGCCCGCAGGCGTGCGGGTACGCCGCCAGGGCCGATCAGGTGGCCGACGCCGACCACCACGACGGTGTGGCCTTGGCCTTTCAGCCGGTCGTCCAGCACCTTGGTCCAGCGGATGTTGCGCTCGGTGACCAGGGTCTTGAAGAGGGTCGGCGCCGCCTTGCGCATCTCGGCGATCGCCTCTCGGTCGAGGCCGGCGACGTCGCCGTCGGTCCAAGCCTTCACCAGGGTCCCGAACTGGTCGGGCTTGGTCTCCATCTCCTCCATGGTCTGGCGCAGCGAGGAGATCTGTTCGCGGCGCGGAGCCTGGGAAAGGATGGTGATCTGTTCGAGCGGGGTCTCGAAGGCATGGCGCTCGGCGTCTGGGCGGGCCGCCGCCGAGATGGTGCGCTCGACGCCGGAAGCCGCGTCGGCGCCGGCTTTGCGATAGGCGCCGCCCGCCAGGGCGATCTCCGCCAGCCAGGGCTGCAGCCGGTCCAGCACCGCCGGCGAGACGTCGTACGTGGCCGCCACCTTCAAGAGCCGCGCGGCGTCCTTGGGCGGCAGGATCTTGAACAGCGACTGGCCGGGGTCCAGGACACCGGCCTGGGTGGCGATCCGGCCGGTCTCCGCCTCGGTCGCCGCATCGACGGGCAGCTCGAACCAGAGGTCGTCGGCGGCGGCCAGCGCCTTGGCGAGCGCCGGCGGCTCCCAGTCCAGGCCGCGCGGCAGGATGTGCACCGAGCCGAACAGCACCATCTCGGAATCGGCGTCGCGCACCACCCAGACCGGCGGCAGCGCCAGCGCCGGCCCGGCCGCCGCGAGCGCGGCCAGGCCGACCAGCGCGGATTTCAACAGGATCGCAGCCCTCACGTCTGGCAGACCGGGCAGAAGAAGGTGGAGCGGCCCGCCTGCAGCTTGCGGTCGATGACGCCGCCGCATCTGTTCAGGCAGGGCTCGCCCTCGCGGTCATAGGTGCGGAAGCGATGCTGGAAATAGCCCAGCGCGCCATCCGTCTGGGCGAAGTCGCGCAAGGTCGAGCCGCCGGCCGCGATCGCCTCGGTGAGCACCGCGCGGATCTCGACCACCAGCTTCTCAAGCCGCGCTTTCGAGATCCCGCCGGCCGCCTTGAACGGCGAGATGCGCGCGCGGTTCAGCGCCTCGCAGACGTAGATATTGCCTAGCCCCGCCACGATCCGCTGGTCGAGCAGCAGGGTCTTGGCGCCTTGCTTGCGGTCCTTGAAGGCGGCCTTCAGGTGGGCAGCGTCGAAATGGTCCGACAGCGGCTCAGGGCCAAGGCCTGCGAACCAGGGATGCAGGTGCATCGTGGAGGTGTTCACCAGCGCCATGTAGCCGAACCGGCGGGGGTCATAGTAGGTCACCCGCGCGCCCTCTTCAGTCTCGAAGACGATGTGGGCGTGCTTGGGATCGGGATCGGGGGCGTAGTGGAACTCGCCGGGCCGTGTGACGCCGTCCGGCCGGCTGATCTCGAAGCGGCCGCTCATGCCTAGGTGCATCACGAGGGTATCTTCGCGGTCCAGCCGCGCGAGCAGGTATTTCGCGCGCCGCTCCAGACGGGTGATCGTGGCGCCGGTCAGCTGCTGGACGAAATTCTCCGGCAGCGGGAAGCGCAGGTCCGGGCGGCGGGCCTCGACGCGGGCGAGGCGGTGGCCTTCCAGCACGGGCGCCAGGCCGCCGCGCACCGTCTCGACCTCGGGAAGTTCAGGCATGTGCCCCACTCAAGAAAGTAGGAACGGGCTTGGCATGCCCGGGATGACGCGCCAAGGCCCTTGGTCCCGTCTGGCTTGGGCGCTAAGACGCACCCCATGACCGGACCCGCCGCCACCTTCGGCTTTCGCGACGTCGACGCCTCGGAGAAGGCCGGCCTCGTGCGCGGCGTCTTCGACAGCGTGGCCAAGCGCTACGACCTCATGAACGACCTGATGAGCGGGGGCGTGCATCGCCTGTGGAAGGACGCCGTCGCCGCCAGGCTCAATCCGCAGCCCGGCGAGACCATCGTCGACTGCGCCGGCGGCACCGGCGACATGGCCCGGCGCTTCGCCCGAATGGCCCGTCGCGTCCAGCTGCGTCGCGGCGGCGCCGACGCGAAGATCTTTGTGGTCGACTACAACGCCGAGATGATCGCCGCGGGCCGCGAGAAGGGCTCCGAGCCTGAGATCGCCTGGGCGGTGGGCGACGCCCAGCGCCTGCCGCTGCCCGACGCCAGCGCCGACGCCTATGTGATCTCCTTCGGCATCCGCAACCTCACCGACATCTCCGCGGCGCTGCGCGAAGCCCGCCGGGTGCTGAAGCCGGGCGGGCGGTTCCTCTGCCTGGAGTTCTCCAAGCCGATCACCGAGCCGCTGCGCCAGGCCTATGACGCCTTCTCGTTCAAGGTGATCCCGGCGATCGGCGAGCGGGTGGCCGGCGACCGGGCCTCCTACCAGTACCTGGTCGAGAGCATCCGGCGTTTCCCCGACCAGCGGACCTTCGCGGCCATGATCGGCGAGGCCGGCTTCGGCCAGGTAGGCTACACCAACTTCACCGCCGGCGTGGCCGCGCTGCACACGGGGCGGGCCGTCTAGTGTGGCGATTCGGAAATTCGCCTGTGCCTGAGGCAGACTCCGAGCGAATTTCCGAATCTCCAGCCACACTAGCAAGTTCATATTTTCTAGTGTGCTTCTTGGATTTGAAGTTCGCTCCGCGCCGATCCAATCCGGGGGCGAACTTCAAATCCAGCACACCAGGGGCATGAGTGGTCCTGCCGCTTTCGGCCGGCTGATCGGCGCGGTCTGGCGGCTGGTGCGCAACGACGCCCTGCTGCCGCGCGAGCTGGACGCCCTCTACACGCCCGGCCTGCGCGCCGTATCCAAGACGCTGCGCCTGCTCTCGGGGTCGGAGGGGCGCAAGGGCCGGCCGGGGGAGCGCCTGGCGCGGTCGCTGGAGCAGCTGGGGCCCGTGGCGATCAAGCTCGGCCAACTCCTGGGCACCCGTGGCGACATCTTTGGCGCGGCCTTCGCCGAGGACCTGTCGCATCTGAAGGACAAGCTGGCGCCCTTCCCGACGGCCGTCGCCCGCGCCCAGATCGAAGACGAGCTCGGCCAGCCCATAGAGGCCCTGTTCGCCGACTTCGGCGCGCCGGTGGCCGCCGCCTCGCTCGCCCAGGCGCACGCCGCGGTGCTGGCCGATGGGCGCAAGGTGGCCGTGAAGGTGCTCCGGCCCGGGATCGAGCGGCGGGTCTATGACGACGCCGAGGCCCTGACACTCGCCGCAAAGCTGGTGGAGCGCTGGGTGCCGCGCGCGCGGCGTCTGGAGCCGCAGGCTTTCGCCGCCACCGTGATCCGCGCCAACCTGCTTGAACTCGACCTTCGCCTAGAGGCGGCCGGCGCCGACGAGCTCGGCGAGGTGATGGCCAAGGACGGCTACATGTCCGCCCCGAAGATCGTCTGGAAGGGCGTCGGCAAGCGGGTGCTGACCATGGAGTGGGCGGACGGCTGGCCGCTCTCGGACCCTGCGACCCTCACTCAGCCGGGGCTGGAGCGCAAGGCGCTGGCCGACAACCTGACGCGGGCCTTCCTCTCCCAGGCCCTCGACCACGGGGTCTTCCACGCCGACCTGCACGAGGGGAACCTGTTCGTGGCCGCGCCCGCCCGGCTGACGGCCGTCGACTTCGGGATCCTGGGTCGGCTCGGTCAGGCCGAGCGGCGCTATCTCGCCGAAATCCTGCTGGGCTTCCTGGAACGCGACTACGAGCGCGTCAGCCGGGTGCATTTCGACGCCGGCTACGTGCCCGAGCGCCACAGCGTCGCGGCTTTCGCCCAGGCGCTGCGGGCGGTGGGCGAGCAGGTGTTCGGCCGCGCCGCCGCCGAAATCCCCATGAGCCGGGTGCTGACCCAGCTCTTCGAGATCACCGCCCTCTACGAGATGCGCCTGCGGCCGGAGCTGGTGCTGCTGCAGAAGACCATGGCCACGGTCGAGGGCGTCGCGCGGCGCATCTACCCCGAGCACAATATCTGGCAGGCCGCCGATCCGGTGGTCCGCCGCTGGATCCTGCGCGAGCTCTCGCCGCCGGCCCGCATCAAGCGCTTCGCCGAGGAGGCCTCGACCGCGCTGAAGAACCTCGCCCGCCTGATCGAAAACCCGCCGGCCGCCACCACGGTGGTGGAGGTCCGCGAGGAAGGCTCCACCCGCACGGCCCTCCTGTGGTTCGCGCTCGGCGCCGCAGCCGCCGGCGCGGCGTTCCTGGCTGGGATGTTGTTCAGGTAGGCGGGCGACGTTGCCCTTCAGGTGTCATCCCGGAACGGCGTAGCCGTGTCCGGGACCCATACGCGCCAAGGGTCCGAGAAAATCCCGGAAGATCGTGCCAATGGGTCCCGGTCTTCGCGTTCCGCGAAACCGGGATGACAGCCGTTAGGTCGGGTGGGCTCTCAGTCCTCGATCTTCGTCCGGGCCATCCATTCGGCTTCGGTGAGCTGTTCGATCCCGTCTTCGCCGAAGAGGATCATGGTCCCATTGCGGAAGACGGTGGTCTTGCCGATCGACGGCATGTCGGCGACCTCGACCGGGTCCTGGTTGCCGGCGGTGAGGTAGACGAGGTCGTCCGGCCCGACGGCGCGCAGGGAGTGCACGACGCCGTCGATGGGGAAGCCCACGAAATCGCCGGGGCGGACGGCGTGCGCCACCCCGTCCAGCACCGCCTCGCCCTGACCTTCGAGGATGAAGACGAACTCCTCGGAGATCGAATGGGCGTGCGGGATGAAGCTTTCCTTGCCCGGCGGGATGCGGATCAGGTTGACCCCGATCCGCCGCATCCCGCTCGCGCGCCCGAGCGGCAGCATCGTCATCTCCGACGCTGGGTTGAACGGATGCCGGCCCCGCCAGCCCTTGGACCAGTCGTACCCGGCGGTTCGGACGATGTGCTTGTCGTCAGCCATGGAAGCCTCCTTCGTGAGCGGGAGAAGGATCGGACGCCGTCTCCCGTTCCCGAGCGTCCCTTAGGCGTCGTCGTCCGCCGAGCGGGAGCGGCGCGAGGCGGTCTGGGACTTGGCCTCGCGGTCCTTCTGCTTCTGCCAGTAGGCGGCGCCGTCGTCCGGCTTGAACATGGTGCGCGGCGCGCCCTCCTTGTTGGCCACCGCGAAGACGTTGGCCTTGGGATTGTAGAAGAGGGTGTCGCCGTTCTTGCGCGTGAGGGTCTCGGTGCCCTTCGGCGGATGGCCCACGAAGGCGTGCGCCTTCATCACGAACTGATCGACGGTATCGACCCCGAAGGCGTCCCCGTTGCGCTCGAAGGCCCGCTGGGCGCCTTGCTCGGCGGAGTTCTTGCGGCTGGGCGCCCACATGGGCTTGCCGTCATCGGCGACCGCCACGGTGTCCTTGCGGTGGTCCACGGCGGAATCGGCGCCGGCCGCCAGACCGGTGCGGGGCGCGGCCTCCGCCGTCGCCATCTGCGTGCCGGCGGCCTGTTTCTGGCTCACCGCCGAGGGGCCGTTGTCGCAAGCGCTGAGCAGCGCCAGAGCCGAAATTCCCAGCGCCAGGGGCAGCGCTTTCCTCAACCCAACCATCGTTCTCATCTCCCATAACAGCAGAGCTGGAACAAATAAAGAACAACGGGCAGCGTTTGTCGAGTCCCTCCGTGTGGCTTAAAGCGGAGCCTCCTCTTACGGGAGCCATCGGGCCTTGGCCGAGCAACGCGTTCTCCTGATCGTCGGCGGCGGCATCGCGGCCTACAAAGCCCTCGAGCTGACGCGGCTCCTGCGCAAGGCGGGCGTCGGGGTCCGCCCGATCCTCACCAAGGCCGGCGCCGAGTTCGTCACCCCGCTGTCCCTATCGGCGCTGGCCGAGGACAAGGTCTATTCCGAGCTCTTCTCGCTCACCGACGAAGCGGAGATGGGCCACATCGAGCTCTCCCGCTCCGCCGACCTGGTGGTGGTGGCGCCCGCGACCGCCGACCTGATGGCTAAGGCCGCGCATGGCCTGGCCAACGACCTGGCCTCCACGACCCTGCTCGCCACTGATAAGCTGGTGCTGATGGCGCCGGCCATGAACGTACGGATGTGGGAGCATGCCGCGACGCGCCGGAACCTCGCGACCCTCAAGGCCGACGGCGTCAGCTTTGTCGGCCCGGACGAGGGCGCCATGGCTTGCGGCGAATATGGCCCGGGCCGCTTGGCCGAGCCCACGGCGATCTTCGAGGCGATCATGGGCATGCTGGGCGGGTCCCGCCTGCTGGCCGGCAAGCGGGCCATCGTCACGGCCGGGCCCACGGCGGAAGCCATCGATCCGGTGCGCCTGCTCACCAACCGCTCGTCGGGCAAGCAGGGCTACGCCATCGCCGGCGCCCTCGCCGCGCTCGGGGCGGAGGTCACCCTGGTCAGCGGCCCGACCGCCCAGGCGACCCCGGCCGGCGTCGTCCGCGTCGACGTGGAGGGCGCGCGCGAGATGCTGGCGGCCTGCGAGGCGGCCCTGCCGGCCGACATCGCCGTCTGCGTCGCCGCTGTCGCCGACTGGCGGCCGGAAACCCTCGGCGACCGCAAGATCAAGAAGGTGAAGGACGGCCCGCCGGCCCTGGTCCTGGTTGAAAACCCCGACATACTTGCCACGCTGTCGAAGCATGCCAGCCGTCCACGCCTGGTGATTGGCTTCGCCGCGGAGACCAACGACGTCGAGGCCAACGCCAAGGCCAAGTTCGCGAAGAAGGGCTGCGACTGGATTGTCGCCAACGACGTCAGCGTCGACGGCGTGATGGGCGGCGACGAGAATACCGTGGCCATCGTCAGCGCGAGGGGAATCGAGCGATGGGAGCGCATGGCCAAGGGCGCGGTGGCGCGCCGGCTGGCCGCCCGCATCGCCGCCGAACTCGCTTAGGGGAATTCAAGTGAACCCGACCGTCCCCATCGTCCGCCTGCCGCACGGCGCCGACCTGCCGCTGCCCGCCTACGAGACCGCCCAGGCTGCCGGCATGGATCTGCGCGCCGCCGTGCCGCAGGACGAGCCGCTAGTGCTGAAGCCCGGATCGCGCTTCGCGGTGCCGACCGGGCTGGCCTTCGCCCTGCCGCCGGGCTTCGAGGGCCAGGTGCGGCCGCGCTCGGGCCTCGCGTTCAAGCACGGCGTCACCTGCCTCAACACGCCCGGCACCATCGACGCCGACTACCGCGGCGAGGTGAAGGTGATCCTGATCAACCACGGGCCGGAGGACTTCACGATCCGGCGCGGTGAGCGCATCGGCCAGCTGATCGTGGCGCCCGTCGTCCAGGCGCAGTGGCGCGAGGTCGAGACCCTCGACGACACCGTTCGCGGCGCCGGCGGTTTCGGCTCGACCGGGCGGTGAGCGAACCGCCCGCGAAGAAGCGCCTGCCGATCCGCTGGCTGACGCTGGCGGAGATCGTCGGGTTGATCGCGGTGGTGATCGCGGGTCTCGGCTATTGGGACAGTCACCGCGAACGCAGCTTCGAGGCGCGCGAACGCGCCTCAGCCGAGCGCGAGCGCAAGGCCGAAGCCTCGCGGGAGGCCCAGACCGGCGCGCTGAAGCAGACCTTCCTGATAACGGCGACGCCGCAGGGCTCCGGCGACTGGCTGCGCCTGACCGCCGTCCACCCCGAGCAGGTGGTCCAGACCCAGAGCGTGACCTTCCCGAGCGCCGTACGGCCGGACCCGATCGAGACCACCGGCAATCCGCGCGTCGAAGAGGGCTGGCTCGGGGCCGGCATCCTCAAGGCGGAGAAGGGCCGCGGCCAAGCCGGCAAAGAGGTGCGCGGCCGGCTGCCGCTGGGCATCGTCACCGTCTACATCGAGGACGGCCAGACGCGCAGCGACCGGGCGCTCTACCTGATGGGCTACAGCGTCCATCCCCGCACGCTCCGGGCCGACCGCGTGGAGCTGGAGGGACTGTCGCTTGTCCGGCGCGGCGTAGGCGAGGACGTCCAGGCCGCCGTCGATGCGCTCTGGCTGGCGGCGGACGCGAGACCGTGACCGAGCTTCGGTTGACGACGGCCCGTTTCGAGCTCAATCCGCTGCGCCCCGCCGACCGCGACGACATCTTCGCGCATTTCTCCGATCCCGCGACCGTCGAATTCATGGACCTCGATCCGCTGGTCCACATTTCGGGGGCCGACGAGGCCATTGCCTGGGCGGCACGCCTGCTCGACGAGGGCCGGGGCGTGCGCTGGGCGATCCGCGACCGGGACGGGGCCTTTGCCGGCGCCATCGGCTTCAACAGCCTCGAACGCGACCACGGCTCGCGCGGCGAGGTCGGCTACGACGTGGTCCGCGCGCGCTGGCGCACCGGCGTGATGGGTGAGGTCTTGCCGGTGGTGGCGGCCTATGGCTTCGGGACGCTTGGCCTGCACCGCATCGAGGCCATGGTCACGCCAGGCAATGTGGCGTCGGCGGCGCTCCTGACCACCCACGGCTTTCGGCTGGAAGGCTTGCTGCGCGGCTACGGCTATTGGCGCGGTCGCTTCTGGGACCAGCAACTCTTCGCCCGGCTGGCTGGCGACTGACGCTAGAGGTCGAGATCCGGGGCGACGAAGCCGCGGAGGTTCTCGTCGATGGCCTGGGCGATGGCCAGGGTCCGGCTGTCGCCGCCCGGCGGGCCGATCAGCTGCACGCCCACCGGCAGGCCTGACGCAGCGCGCCCTGCGGGGACGGTCGTCGCCGGCAGGTGCAGCGCGGTCGCAAACGCGATCCAGTTCAGCATGGCGTTGTAGGGAAAGGTCCGGCCATTGGCGGTGGCCAGCTTGCGCCGCCCAAACGGCCGGTGGTCGTGCGGGAAGGCCACGACTGGTGCGATCGGGGCGATGATCACGTCATAAGTCTCGAAGGCCGCCCCCGCCTCGCGGCGCAGTCGATTCCTCACCGCATCGGCGGCCATCCACTCGCGGTGAGTGGCGGTGTAGGCCAGTGTCAGGGCGGCGGTGGAGAGCGGCGCCGCGCCGCGGTTGATCGACCATTTGGCCCAGCCGCGCAGCCGCTCCATGCCGCGGATCATGCCGGGCGGCATATCTTCGCCCAGCACGGCGCCTAGCAGGGTCTGGTAGGCGGCCATCAGGGTCGGCATGTGCACCGGCGAGGCGATCGGCACGACTTCCGCGCCGGCGGCGGCGAGCTCGGCGGCGAAGCTCTCGATGGCCGCGCGGACCTCCGGGTCGAGCACGAAGCTCGGCTCGTCGAGCCACAAGCCCACCCGCAGCGTCGCCAGGTCCACCGGCGGGACCCTTTGCGGCATCGGCCCGTTCTCGATCACCGACAGCAGGAGGCGCAGGTCGCGCGCCGAACGCGCCATCGGCCCGACCACGTTCAGGTCGCGCTCCGACCAGGAGCCGGGGCTGGGCGGTACGTGGCCGTGCTGGCTGACCAGCCCCCAGGTGGGCTTGTGGCTGAAGACGCCGCAGAAGTTGGCCGGCACGCGCAGCGACCCGCCAATGTCCGAGCCGATCTCCAGCGCCGTGATCCCGGCCGCCAGCGCCGCCGCCGCGCCGCCGGAGGAGCCGCCCGGCGTACGGGTGACGTCCCAGGGGTTGTTGGTGGTCCCGTAGAGGCGGTTGAAGCTCTGCCAGTCGCCGGCCATCACCGGCACATTGGTCTTGCCCCAGATCACCGCCCCGGCCGCCTTCACGTGGCTGATCACGTCGGCGTTCTCCGCTACGCGCCGGCGCAAGGCCTCGACCCCGGAGGAGGCCGGCATCCCCACGACGTCGAAGGTGTCCTTGACGGTCATCGGCAGGCCGGCCAGCGGCCCCAGCGGCTCGCCCTTGGCCCTGAGTTCGTCCACCGCCCGGGCGCGCTCCATGGCCCGTTCGAGATTGGTGGCGATGACGGCGTTGAGCTGGCCATGCACGGTCTGCTGGCGCGAGAGGGAGGCCCCCAGCAGCTCCAGCGCCGAGACCCGGCGCGCCGCCAGGGCCGCCAGCATGTCTGTGGCGTCGAGCTTGAGGATTTCCGCCATGAAGCTCATCCCTCAGCCGCGGCTGAAGCCCAGGACGTCGCGCATGTCGTAGTGGCCAGGCGGGCGCCCGGCGACCCAGCGGGCGGCGGCCACGGCGCCTCGGGCGAAGAGGCCGCGGTCGCGAGCCGAGTGCGACAGCGTCAGGATTTCGTCCTCCGCGGCGAAGGTCACGCCGTGCTCGCCGACGATCCCGCCCCCGCGCAGCACCGAAAAACCGATGTCGCCCGCCGTCCGCGCCCCGGTGATCCCGTCTCGCCCGCGCTGGGCGACCTTGTCCAGGTCGACGCCGCGGCCCCTCGCGGCGGCGGCGCCCAGCATCAGGGCCGCGCCCGAGGGCGCGTCGACCTTGTGCCGGTGGTGCGCCTCGGAGATCTCGATGTCATAGGCCTCCGGGCCCAGCACACGCGCGGCCTGCTCGACGAAGCCCATCAGCATGTTCAGGCCCAGCGAGAAATTTCCGGCTCGTACGATGGCGACGCGACCGGCGGCCTCGGCGACCTGGGCGATCTGGTCCTCGCTGAACCCCGTCGCGCCGATCAGCAGGCGCGGGCCGCCCCGCGTCGCGCAGGCCTGCGCTAGCTCCACCGAGGCCTGCGGCGTGGTGAAGTCGACGACGACCCCGGCGAGGCCCAGCGCGGCGTCCCGGTCCACGAGGCCTTCGCCCTCGGCTCCCGGCCGGTCGAAGCGCGCGACCAGCTCCAGGGCCGGATCGGCCCGCACGGCGTCGGCCATGGCCTGGCCCATGCGGCCGAGCGCGCCGCCGACGGCGATCCTGATCGGAGTATTGGGCAGGGCGGTCGCTCCTAGATGTGGGCGCTAAGTCTCCCGAGCCCGCGCGCCGGGTCAATGCCTAGGTTGGGCGCTTGCCGGACCTCACCAGTGAAACGAAGCGGACCGGGTGGAGGTCGCCCCCGCTCAGGCCGGCCGATAGAACCCGAACGCCTCGCCGGGCGCGCACGAAAAAGGGCGGCCCGTAGACCGCCCTGATCGCGTGCTGCGCGGTAGAGGCCTACTTCTTCTTCAGCATGCCGCGGATGTCGGCCGCTGTGGCGTTGATCGTCGCCGCTCCGCCCTGGACCGCCAGCTTGTTGGTGTCGACGGTGAAGGTGTCAGCGCCCATCTTGATGGTCGCCACGCCGGCCTTAACGTCGCCCACTTCGCCAATGAGCGCGCCGGTATTGTCCTTCACGGACATGCCGGTGGAAACGCTAGCGCCCGCGCTGGCGGTTGCCGCCGTATCCGTGCTGGTCCCGGTGGAGGGCGGAGCCGCGGCGGGGTCAGTGGGCGGGGTCGAGGCAGAGGGCGAGGGCTGCGTCTTGCCCGGCGGCGTGGCCGCGCCCTGCGAGGCTGGCTGCGCCACGGCGGCGCCGGAGAAGCCAAGAGCCACGGCGATCGCCGCGGCGGCTAAGGTCTTTGACATCAATTGCTCCCAGTCAGTGGCCCCACCCAACGTCAGCTAACCAACCGGCCGCAGCAAAGGTTCCGGAGGCCGAAACTGACGACTTGCGACCTCTTTCGGCCAAGCTTACGCCTATGGTTGTCTCACCGGGGCGGGCTCTATAGGTTGCCAGCCTCTCTTCAGATCAAGCCGCCAAGGACCGCCGCCGCCATGAGCGACGCCGAGAATCGCACCTTTACCGACGAGGAAGCCCTGAGCTTCCACAAATACCCGACGCCCGGGAAGATCGCCATCGCGGCGACCAAGCCGATGGCGACGCAGCGCGACCTGAGCCTGGCCTACTCGCCCGGCGTCGCGGTGCCGGTGCTGGCGATCGCGAAGGATCCGGACCTCGTCTACGACTACACCTCCAAGGGCAACCTGGTGGCGGTGATCTCCAACGGCACCGCGATCCTGGGCCTTGGCGACCTCGGTCCGCTTGCGGCCAAGCCGGTGATGGAGGGCAAGGGCGTCCTCTTCAAACGCTTCGCCGACGTCGACGCCATCGACATCGAGGTCTCGGCCACCGACCCCGACGAGGTGATCACTGTCGTCAAGAACATCGGCGTCACCTTCGGCGGCATCAACCTCGAGGACATCAAGAGCCCGGAGTGCTTCCGCATCGAGGCGGAGCTGCAGGAGCTCCTCGACATCCCGGTCTTCCATGACGACCAGCACGGCACGGCGATCATCTCCGCCGCCGGCCTGATCAACGCGTGCTTCCTGACCGGCCGCGACATCAAGGACGTGAAGATCGTCCTGAACGGCCCGGGCGCCGCCGGCATCGCCACGCTGGACCTGGTCAAGGCCATGGGCGTGCGGCCCGAGAACTGCATCGCGGTGGATTCCAAGGGTGTGCTCTACCGCGGCCGCACCGACAGCATGAACCAGTGGAAGTCGGCCCACGCCATCGACACCGACAAGCGCACCCTGGCCGAGGCCATGACCGGCGCCGACGTCCTGATCGCCACCTCGGTGAAGGGCGCGATCACCCAGGACCACGTCAAGCTGATGGCCCCCAACCCGGTCATCTTCGCCATGGCCAACCCCGACCCGGAGATCCGGCCGGAGGACGTCTACGCGGTGCGCCCTGACGCCATCGTGGCCACGGGCCGCAGCGACTATCCGAACCAGGTCAACAACGTCCTGGGCTTCCCCTACATCTTCCGCGGCGCCCTCGATGTGCGGGCCCGCCGCGTGAACATGGAAATGAAGATCGCTTGCGCCAACGCGCTGGCGCTTTTGGCCCGCGAAGACGTCCCCGACGAGGTGGCCGCGGCCTACCAGGGCGTACAGCTGAAGTTCGGCCCGCAGTACATCATCCCGACGCCCTTCGACCCTAGGCTGATCTGGTACATCCCGCCGTTCATCGCCCAGGCGGCCATGGACACCGGCGTGGCGCGCAAGCCCATCGAGGACATGGACGCCTACCGCGCCTCGCTGGCGCAGCGGCTCGACCCGACCGCGGCCTTCCTCCAGAAGCTGCAGGGCGCAGTGCTCTCGGCGCCGAAGAAGCGCATCGTCTTCACCGAGGGCGAAGAGCCCAGCGTGATCCGCGCCGCCTACGCCTTCCAGAACGCGGGCCTCGGCGCCGCCATCCTGATCGGCCGCGAAGATCTGGTGCACGAGAATATGCAGGCCGTGGGGCTGACCCCCGCGGAAACCAATCTTGAGATCCTCAACGCCCGGCTCTCGCACCGCAATCCGGCCTATGTGGACTACCTCTACGCGCGCCTGCAGCGGGTGGGCTACCTGCGCCGCGACGTCCAGCGGCTGATCAACCAGGACCGCAACGCCTTCGGCGCCTCGATGGTGGCGCTGGGCGACGCCGACGGCATGGTCACCGGGGTCACGCGGGCCTTCGACCAGGTGCTGGAAGAGGTGCTGCAGGTGGTCGACCCCGCGCCCGACGGACGGATCATCGGCATGAGCGTGGTGCTGGCCAAGGGCCGCACCCTGTTCATCGCCGACACCTCGATCACCGAGATGCCCGAGGCCGAGGACCTGGTGGAGATCGCCCAGGGGGCGGCCCGCGCTGTGCGCATCCTCGGCTACGAGCCGCGCGTGGCCTTCATGAGCTATTCGACCTTCGGCAATCCCATGGGCCTGCGCTCCGACAAGGTGCGCGAAGCCGTGGCGCTGCTGGACGAGATCGAGGGCGTAGACTTCGAATACGAGGGCGAGATGCCGCCGGAGCTGGCTCTGGAGCCCGAGGCGCGGGGCAACTACCCGTTCATGCGTCTGACCGGTCCGGCCAACGTCCTGATCATGCCGGCGGTACACTCCGCGGCCATCTCGACCCAGCTGATCCAGTCCCTGGGCGGCGCGACGGTGATCGGCCCGATCCTGCTCGGCCTCGACCGCGCCGTGCAGATCTGCCCGCTCTCGGCCTCGGTCTCGAAGATCCTGCAGATGGCCACCGTCTGCGCCTACGAGCGCCAGCTGACGGAACCCGAGAGCTGATTATTCCTCCCCCAGCGCGCAGCGCGTTTTGGGGGAGGTGGCGCGAAGCGACGGAGGGTCTTCCGCCGCGACGGTGCAAACGCACTCTGCGCCAACCTAGGGGGAAGCCCCTCAGTCAGCTTCGCTGACAGCTCCCCCAAAAGGGGAGCAACGGCGCCAACGGAGTTGAGATGACCTCGCCCCTGAGCCTCGGCATAGACTTCGGGACGACCAACACCGTCGTCGCGCTGGCCGGCGCGGCCGGGCCCGCCCACCTCGTCCAGTTTCCGGCGCCGGAAGGCGAGCTCTTCGCCTTCCGCAGCTGCCTTTCCTTCCACGCGCCCTCCGAGCATCCGACCGAGCGGACCATCGCCGCCGGGCCCTGGGCGATCGAGGCCTATGTGGAGGACCCGGCAGACACCCGCTTCATCCAGTCCTTCAAGAGCTTCGCGGCCTCGGAGAGCTTCACCGAGACCCAGGTGCTGGGCCGCCGCTATCGTTTCGAGGACCTGCTCTCGACCTTCCTGCTGAAGCTGCGCGACTACGCCGACGCCGGCATGGCCGAGCTGCCCGGCCGGGTCATCGTGGGCCGTCCGGTCACCTTCGCCGGCGGCGCGCCGAAGGAATCTCTGGCCCTGGCGCGCTACGAGACCGCCTTTGCCCGCATGGGTTTTTCCGAGATCCTCTACGCCTATGAGCCGGTGGGCGCGGCCTTCTTCTTCGCCCGGGAGTTGGACCACGACGCCACCGTCCTGGTGGGCGATTTCGGCGGCGGCACCTCGGATTTCCAGGTCATCCGCTTCGAGCGCCAGGCCGGCGAAATCCGCTCGATCCCGCTGGGGCGCTCGGGCGTCGGCGTGGCGGGGGACGCCTTCGACTACCGGATCATCGACAACCTGGTCTCGCCCGCGCTCGGCAAGGGCTCCAGCTACCAGAGCTTCGGCAAGGTCCTGCCGATCCCCAACCGCTACTATTCCGCCTTCGCCCGTTGGGACCAGCTGGCCCTGATGCGCGCCAGCCGCGACATGCGCGAGATCCGCGCCCTGGTCCGCGAGGCCGTCGAGCCGGAGAAGATTGCCCGCCTGGTCGAGACCCTCGACGAGAACTACGGCTACCAGCTCTACCGCTCGGTCTCGCGGCTCAAGGAGGCGCTCTCAATAGACGAGCATGCCGAATTCCGCTTCGAGGCCGGCTCGATCTCGCTGGTTGGCGGCGTGAAGCGCAGCCAGTTCGAGGGCTGGATCGCCCCGGAGCTGACCCGGATCGAGGCCGCGGTGGACGCCGCCGATGCCGAGCTGGCGCCGGGAAAGATCGACCGGGTCTTCCTCACCGGCGGCTCGTCCCTGGTGCCCGCGGTCCGCGCCATCTTCCACCGCCGCTTCGAGGCCGGCCGCATCGAAACCGGCGCCGAACTGGAATCCATCGCCTCCGGCCTGGCGCTGATGGGCCGCGAGCGCGACCTCAGCCGCTGGACGACGCGATCCGCCGGCTGAGCCCGGCAACCCCTGCGACCACAATCCCGTTTCACATCGCGCGGATACGGCCTATAGATCGGGCCTCACCGCCCGGCCGAAAGGCCGGGCGCCTTCATTTCCGCCATACGGAAAAACGCTATGACCACTGACATCCTGATGCCGAAGGCGACCGCCGTCTGGCTCGTGGACAACACCTCGCTGACCTTCGAACAGATCGCCGATTTCTGCGGGCTGCACCCGCTTGAGGTGCGCGGCATCGCCGACGGCGAAGTGGCGCGCGACATCCGCGGCGCCGACCCGATCGCCAACGGCCAGCTCAACCGCGAGGAGCTGGACGCCGCGCAGAAGAGCCCGGCCTACCGGATGATCGCGCAGAAGAGCCGCCACGCCGAGTTGCTCAAGCCGGTGAAGAAGGCCCCGCGCTACACGCCCGTGTCGCGTCGCCAGGACCGGCCGGACGCCATCGCCTGGTTCCTGCGCAACCACCCGGAAGTGGCGGACAGCCAACTTGCCCGCCTGCTCGGCACCACCAAGGCCACCATCGACCAGGTCCGCAACCGCACCCACTGGAACTCGGCCAACATCAAGCCGGTCGACCCGGTGACGCTCGGCCTCTCCACCCAGATGGAGCTGGACGCGGTGGTCAAGAAGGCGGCCGAAAAGAAGGCCAAGGACGACAAGCGCAAGGGCATCGTCGAGCCGGAGGGCCCGACCCTGCTGCCCGCCTCGGAAACCGGCGTCGTGGACGCGGCGGTCGAGGACGAGGACGAGGATCACGACGTCCACACCGCGCAGTCGGTCTTCGAGGACGAAGACGAACTGGCGGACGACGAAGCGTAGAGCGCTTTCCGCCGAAGTGGCCGCCGGTTCGGCGTCCGAAAGCGCGACAGAGCAAAAACCTGGAGCGGCGCTCCAGGTTTCAGACAGCGAAGCGGACGCGAGGGGCCTTCGGAAAGGCTCCTCGCGTCCTCGCCGGCTGGCCGCCGGCTTCAGCTCTCCCGACGAGCGGGAGGGATTGCTTAGTGGATCTGCCCCCGAAGGGCTTCCATCTCTTCTTTCAGTCGGAGCTTCTGTCGCTTGAGCTCCTGCAGTCTGATGTCGTCGCCGGCTGGCCTGCGCAGTTCGTCCTGAATAGCGTCTTCAAGGGACTGGTGGCGGGATCCGAGTTCACGAATCCGGGCTTCCACTGCCATGACGGGCGGCCTCCTGTGCTGCTGGTCCAAGGTAGTGAACACCCGCTATGCCTCCGTGTCAGATCACATATGGTTGCAAATGGCGAAGCTGGGACTTTGTGACGGCTCGCGCGTTGGGGACCCTCCGCATGCCGACGTCTGAACGCCCGAAACTGGTCGTGGGGATTTCCGGCGCCTCGGGGGTCGTCTACGGCCTGCGCGCGCTCGACGCCTGCCGCGATCTGGGCGTCGAGAGTCACCTGATCATGAGCCGCGCCGCCGCGCTCACGCTGTCGCAGGAGACCGAGCTCACGGTCGCCGAGGTCCAGGGCCGCGCCGACGTCACGCACAAGGTCTCCGACGTGGGGGCCGCCGTCGCCTCCGGCTCCTTCCCGACGCTGGGGATGATCGTCGCGCCCTGTTCGGTGCGCACCATGAGCGAGATCGCCACGGGGGTGACGTCCTCCCTGCTCACCCGCGCCGCCGACGTGGTGCTGAAGGAGCGGCGGCCGCTGGTGCTGATGGTCCGCGAGACGCCACTGCACCTGGGACACCTGCGCACCATGGTCCGGCTGGCCGAGATGGGGGCGGTGATCGCCCCGCCGCTGCCGGCCTTCTACGCCAAGCCCCAGACGATCGAGGAGATGGTCGACCAGTCGGTGGGCCGCGCGCTGGACCTCTTCGGACTGTCATGGGAACCGGTCAAGCGCTGGGGCCGGGACGTCGGCCCGCTGAAGAGCGAGACCTGACCGCGATGGCGCTTTGGGAGTGGACGCTGCAAGCCTACGGCCAGCCGGGCGTGCCGCAGGCCTGCCTGGCCCTGCAGGACGCCCATGGCCAGAACACCTGCCTGCTGCTCTGGGCGGTCTGGGCTGAAACCGCGGACGCGAGCCTGCTGGCCCGCGCCGCCGAGGCCGCGCACCGCTGGGAAGCCGTCGCGCTGGTTCCGTTGCGCGAGGTGCGCAGGGCGCTGAAAACCCCCCTGCCGCCGGTCGATGACGACGCCCGCGAGAGGTTGCGCGAGGATGTGAAGGCGGCCGAGTTGCGCGCCGAACGGGTGCTGATGGAAACCCTGGAGGCCCTAGGTGGCCATCATGACGGAGCGCATGCGCTCGCCGCGTTGCGGGCGACCGCGAAGGCGTGGGGCAAGCCCGCGCCCGACGACGCCCTGGCTGCGCTCGCCGCGGCCCTGGGCTAGGATCGACACATGAACGACGACATGTCCGAGGAGGCGCTGGAACAGAGGCTGGCGGACCTGCGCCAGGACCACGCCGACCTCGACGCCGCCGTCCAGGCCATCGCGCTCTCCCCCTTGCCCGACATGCTGCTGATCGCCCGGCTGAAACGCAAGAAGCTCGCCCTGAAGGACGAGATCGCCCGCATCGAGGACATGCTCAACCCGGACATCATTGCGTAAGGCCGGCTTATCCCACGCCTTCGGGCAGTCCGTCCTTGGCGGGTGGCGCGGGGCAGCTGCCGGCCCTGGCCTGCACCACGTAGAAGAGCGCGCGGCGCGCGGCGTAGCCGTTGTGCTCGGCGAGCGGCGTCGTGGGCTCGCCGGTCAGCAGGCTGGCCGCCTCGCCGTCAGCGCCGGGCTGGCTGACGATCTGCTGGTTCCAGCTTGAGAGCTGGGTCCCGCACGCCGCCCGCACGGCCTCGGCCACGACGTCGGCGTCGTCGCGCGAAGGCGCCAGGCTGTAGGCCCAGCGCTTCAGGCACTCGTCCAGCGCCGCCGCACCATTGGCGCCTGGCGCGGCCGGCGCCGCCCGGGCCTTGAAGTCGGCGCATATCTTGGCGTTACCGCCGGTGCGGGCGGATTCGGAGCAGCCGCTGAGGGCGAGGGCGGCGATGCCGAGCGCCGCGGCGATGGCTTGAGGCTTCATGACGAGCTAGCGGTCGTAGACCGGCGCGGAGCCGACCGGGGCGCCGTACTGGTCGTAATAGACCTTGCGGACCGGCTGCGCGGCGGGCGCCGCGGCCACGCGGCCGCGGCTCGTGCGGTAGTAGGTGTGGCCCCTGTTGCAGCCGCTGCGGCCGATCTCATGGCCGACCACCGCGCCGCCGAGGCCGCCGACGATCGGGCCGGTCGAGCCGTGGGTGACCGCGCCGCCGAGTAGGGCGCCGCCGATGCCGCCGAGGATCGTGCCGTTGACCTTGCGGCTGTGGCACGACGCATTGGCGTCTGTCGGGCCTGCGATCAGCGGCAAGGCGATAAGGCCGGCCAGGGCCGTAATGGCGAGTGTCTTACGCATATCGGTGATCTCGATTCCTGATGTCCCGGCTACCCAACGCGCCAGACTGTGTCGGGATGCAGACGTAGGGAGATAAACCTCGCCTTGCGGGGAAACCGAAGACCCGCGGAATCTTCGTCGCTAAGCGGCCGGGACCGTCTCTTCCACCACGATCTCGGTCTTCAGCGAATTGGCGATGAAGCAGACCTCATGGGCCTTGTGGTGCAAGTGCTCGCTCTGGTGGGCGCCGGGCCGCGGGCCGCCATAGGTGATCTCGGGACGCAGGGTCACCTTGCTGACCCACAGTTCGCCCGCGGCGTTCTTCTCCATGATCCCCACCGCCGCGTCACGATAGCGGGTGACGATGAAGCCGGCCTCGCGCGCCACGTGCAGGAAGCTCAACATGTGGCAGGTGTTGATCGCGCCCACGAGCATCTCCTCGGGATCGATCGCACCGGGCACGGACCACTTGTTGCCGACGATATGCGGCGAGGCGGTGCCGGGCGCCTCGAAGCCGGAGCCGAAGGTCACGGCGTGCCCGCGGCTATAGCGGCCGGTCGCGAAATCCTCGCCGTCCTTCAGGCTCCAGTCGGCGGTCGCGCGATAGGTCGCCATCGGAAACTCTCCTCAAAAGGACTCCGCCGGGAGCGCCATCAGTGTCTCGGCGCCGGTCTTCAGCTTGGCCAGGCGTCCCGTCGTCTCCGGCAGGACGCGGGCGATGTAGTAGCGCCCGACGGTCAGCTTCTCGGCGTAGATGGGATCGCTGGACCCTGCCGCAATCTTCGCCTGCGCCGTCTTGGCCATCAGCGCCCACATATAGGCCAGCGCCACCAGGCCGAAGAGGTGCATGTAGTCGGTGGAGGCCGCGCCGGCGTTGTCGGGGTTGGCCAGGCCGTTCTGCATCAGCCACATGCTGGCCTCCTGCAGCTCCGCCTTGCCGCGGGCCAGGCCCTCGGTGAACGGTTTGAGGGTCTCGTCGCCCCCATTGCCGTCGATGAAGCCGTCGAGCTCGGCGAAGAAGCTCATCACGCCCCGCCCGCCGTCGGCGGCCAGCTTGCGGCCCACCAGGTCCAGCGCCTGGACTCCGTTCGTGCCCTCGTAGATCAGCGCGATGCGGCAGTCGCGCAGGTACTGGCTGACCGGGAAGTGCTCGGTGAAGCCCGAGCCGCCGTGTACCTGCATGGCGTCGGAGCAGATGTTGAAGCCGCGGTCGGTGAGGAAGCCCTTCAGCACCGGGGTCATCAGCGCCATGTAGTCGTGGCCCCTCTGGCGCGTGGCCTCGTCGGGGCTGGCCTCGGCCAGATCCCCATGTAGCGCGGTCCAGAACAAGAAGGCCCGGCCGCCCTCGATGATCGCCTTGGCGTCCATCAGCATCCGGCGGATGTCCGGGTGGACGATGATCGGGTCGGCGGGGCCGTCGGGGTTCTTCGGCCCCGTCAGCGAACGGCCCTGCAGGCGCTCCTTCGCGAAGGTCGCGGCGGCCTGGTAGGCGGCCTCGGCCTGGGCGATGCCCTGCATGCCGACGCCCAGCCGCGCCTCGTTCATCATCACGAACATGATGGAAAGGCCCCGGTTCTCCTCGCCGATCAGCCAGCCGGCAGCCTCCTCGTGGCTGATCACGCAGGTGGCGTTGCCGTGGATGCCCATCTTCTCTTCGAGGCCCAGGCACTTCACCGAATTGCGCTCGCCCGGATTGCCCTCCTTGTCCGGAATGAACTTCGGCACGATGAACAGGCTGATGCCCCGCGTCCCCGCAGGAGCGCCCTCGATCCGGGCCAGCACCAGGTGGACGATGTTTTCGGTCAGGTCGTGCTCGCCGCCCGAAATCCAGATTTTTTGGCCGCTCAGCTTGTAGCTGCCGTCGGCCTGCGGGACCGCCTTGGTGCGCAGGAGCCCCAGGTCCGTGCCGCAGTGGGGCTCGGTGAGGTTCATGGTGCCGCCCCATTCGAAGGAGGCGAGCTTCGGAAGGTAGAGCGCTTTCTGTGCGTCCGACCCGCCGGCCATGATCGCGGAATAGGCGCCGCGGGTCAGGCCCGGATACATGGAGAACGCCATGTTGGCGGCCGAGGACATCTCGGAGAAGGCCAGGTTCACCACATGCGGCAGGCCCTGGCCGCCGTAGGCCGGATCGGCGCCCAGCGCCGGCCAGCCGCCGTCGACGAGCTGGCGGTAGGCGTCCTTGAACCCCTTGGGCGTGGTGACCGTGAAGTCCGCCGCCCAGTGGCAGCCCTCCTTGTCGCCGACGCTGTTGAGCGGCGCCAGGACTTCGCCGGTGAAGCGGCTCGCCTCCTCCAGGATCTGGTCGACGGTGTCCGGCGATGCGTCGGCGAAGGCCGGCAGGTTAGCGTAGCGCTCGAGTTCAAGGAGGTCGCGCAACAGGAAGGCATAGTCGCGCACGGGCGGCCGGTAGGTCATGGCGATGCGATCTCCAGGCGCTGGTGTGGCGATACGGAAATTCGCCTGCGCTTGTGGCTAGCGCGAGCGAATTTCCGTATCAGAAGCCACACTAGAAAGTGTGAGTCTTCTAGTGTGCTTTATGGATTTGAAGTTCGCTCAGCGCCAATCCAAGACAGGGCGAACTTCAAATCCAGCACACTAGCGGCCGCGCAGGCTACTTTGCTTCGGTATGTTCCACGCCGTCGAGCCTGCGGCGCAACACTTGATCGTAATCCGCCGCGCGGGGCAGCAGGTCGGGCCGGGTCTCGGCGAGCCGCTTCTCCATGGCCGCGCAGCCGGCTTCGAGCGCCTTGATCTGCTCCTCGACGTCGATGCGCTGCTGTTGGAGGGCCACGATCCGCTCGCGGAACTTGCGCAGCGACTTGGCCGCCTGCTGGGCGCCGCCGTCGTCCACCTCATAGAGCTCGAGGATCTCGCCGATCTCGGCCAGCGCCAGGCCGACGCGCTTGCCCTGCAGGATCAGATGCAGCCGGGCGCGGTCCTTGTAGGAATAGACCCGGTTGAGGCCGTCGCGGGCGGGGGCCAGCAGGCCTTTGTCTTCATAGAAGCGCAGCGCCCGCGGCGTGCATTTGAATTCCAGGCACAGCTGCCGGATCGTGAAGGTGCGCTGCGGGCGGCGTAGGTCCGTGGGCATCATGTCCTCCCTGGACATATCGGTCTGGCCTGGACGGCTCTTAAGTTACCGATGGCGACCTAAGTCTGCCTTTCCCTTTACGTCAAGGTGATGCCGTAGGGACCGCCGATCACAATTTCCGGCGCTATTGTTTCGCCGACCCTTGCCCGTCAGGCGGCGACCAGCTCGCCGGCCAGGGCGCGTTCGATGAGGGCGATGGTCCGCTCCACGCCGAAGATCGCCGTGAAGGAGCCGAAGCGCGGGCCCTGGCTCTGGCCCAGCAGCACCTCGTAGAGGGCGGAGAACCAGGCGCGCAGCGGTTCGAAGCCGGCGTCCTTGCCGACCTCGAACACCTCGTTCTGGATCGCCTCGGCGTCGGCGCCGGGTGGCAGGGCGCGCAGCTTGCCGACCAGGGCCTCCATCGCCGCGCGCTCCTTGGCGTCGGGGCTGCGGAAGCGCTTCGAGGGCTTCACGAAATCCTCGTAGTAGTTGATCGCATAGCCCGCGAGCTGGTCGAGCAGCGGCTCGGTGGCCGGCGTCGCACCGGGGATATAGCGCTCCAGGAAGCCCCACAGGATGTCCTTGGTCGAGGCGTCGGCGGCGGAGACCAGGTTCAGCAGCAGGGAAAAGCTCACCGGCGATCCGCGCTCGGGCGGAGCCCCGCGGTGGACGTGCCAGGCGGGGTTGTCGATGGCCGGCGCATTGCCGCCTTCGGCCCGGGCGCGGTTGAAGGCGTCGAGCTGCTGCAGATACTCGTCGGTCGCCTTGGGTATCACGTCGAAATAGAGCCGCTTGGCCGACTTCGGCGACTGGAACATGTAGTAGGTGAGGCTCTCGGGCGTGCCGTAGCGCAGCCACTCCTCCATGGTCAGGCCGTTGCCCTTGGACTTGGAGATTTTCTGGTTGTTCTCGTCCATGAAGAGCTCGAAGTGGAAGGCCTGCGGCGGCTCGCCGCCCAGCGCCCGGACGATCTTGTTGGAGACCTTGACCGAGTCGATCAGGTCCTTGCCCGAGGCCTCGAAGTCGACCTCCAGCGCGGTCCAGCGGGCCGCCCAGTCCGGGCGCCATTGCAGCTTCACATGGCCGCCGGTCACCGGCAGCTCGGTGATCGTCCCGTCTTCGTCGGCGAAGGTGATGGCGCCCCTTTCGACGTCGCGCGACAGGGTCGGCGCCTGCAGCACCCGGCCGGACTTGGGGCTGATCGGCAGGAACGGCGAATAGGTGGCGCGCCGCTCTTCGCCCAGCGTCGGCAGCATGATCGCCTGGATCGCGTCGAAGCGCGCCAGCAGGCGCAGCAGCACCTCGTCGAAGCGGCCGGACTTGTAGGTCTCAGTCGACGACATGAAGGTGTAGTCGAAGCCAAAGCCGTCGAGGAACGCGCGGAGCCTGGCGTTGTTGTGCGCGCCGAAGCTCTCGTGCTCGCCGAACGGGTCGCGGACGGATGTGACCGGCTTGTCGCGGTCTTCCTCCAGCATCGCCTTGTTGGGCACGTTGTCCGGGATCTTCCGGAATCCGTCCATGTCGTCGGAGAAGACGATCAGCTGGGTCGGGATCGCGTCTTCGGTCAGCGCGCGGAAGGCGTTGCGCACCATGGTCGGCCGCGTGGCCTCGCCGAAGGTGCCCAGGTGCGGCAGGCCGGACGCGCCATAGCCGCACTGGAAGATCACCGGCCTGGCCAGCGCCGGCAGAGTCCGGACGGCCTCGGCGAACTTGTCCTGGGCGAACAGCGTCGCGGCCAGATCGCGCTCGGCGTCGGTCAGGCGCAGGCGGGTGACGCGGTCGAGCAGCAGGCGCGCCTGCTCGAACGGCCAGCTCTTGGCGTCGCGCGCCGGTGCGGAAAGTCCCTGAAGCATGGCGCGGGGCCTAGCGCCCATGACGGCCGGGCTCAAGCGCTTATCGCGGTATGGCGATCGTCATCGGGCTGACGTCGTTCAGTGACGGAACTGACATGCGCGGCTCCTAAGCCCCAGGTGAAGCCTGGCGGATGCCGATGTCAGAGCGCGCCGCCGAGGCTGGACGCCAAGGCTAGCTATGCGATCAATGATCGCCTCGAGCTGTTCGTGGAGGGCCAGAACATGATGCGCCGCCTGGCTCTCGCCGCCCTACTGGCCCTGGCCGCCGCCCCGGCCGTGGCGCAGCCCATGCTGCAGGCCGAGCCGATCCGCCGCTATGATGCGCCCGAGGCCAACCAGGGCGTGGCGATCGACGCGGGCTCGCTCTACGCGGTCGATAACTCCGAGATCGGCCGCTACGACAAGCGCACGGGCAAGAAGACCGGCGCCTGGTCTGGCGATCCCAAGGTCTTTCCGCACCTCAACTCCTGCGCCGTCGTCGCGGCCGAACTGGTCTGCGCCAGCTCCAACTATCCGGCGACGCCCATGCTGAGCACCGTGGAAATCTTTGACCGGGCCAAGCTCGTCCACCTGCGCTCGATCCCGCTCGGCCATCAGGTCGGGTCCCTCACCTGGGTGGTGAAGAAGGACGGCGCCTGGTGGGCCGGCTTCGCCAACTACGACGGCAAGGGCGGCGAGCCCGGCCGTGACCACAGCTTCTCCGCCGTCGTGAAATTCGACGCCGCCTGGAAGCCCCTGGCGCAGTGGAGCTTCCCCCAGTCGGTGCTCGACCGGTTCGGGAAGTATTCGACCTCGGGCGGCGTCTGGGGCGACGACGGCCTGCTCTACGTGACCGGCCACGACGCGGCCGAGGTCTATGCGCTGCGCGCGCCGCCGGCCGGCGGCGCCCTTGAGCACCTCGCCACCATCGCCGTCCCCATCGAGGGCCAGGCCATCGCGCTCGACGCCGGGCGCGTGCTGTACGGCATCAGCCGCAAGAACCGTCAGGTGGTGGCCGTCCGCCTGCCGCCCGTGAGGAGCCCGAAATGAACCGTCGATCGCTGGCGCTGACCCTCGCCGCGCTGGCCCTGCTGAGCGCCTGTGCGAAAAAGCCTGACCCCCCGAAAGAGCTCAACTTCTCGATTCTTTCGGCCGAGAGCCAGCAGTCGGCGGAAGCGGACTGGACGCCGTTCCTGGTCGACATGGGCAAGGCCACCGGCATGACGGTGAAGCCGTTCTTCGCCACCAACTACACCGTGCTCATCGAGGCCATGCGCTTCAAGAAGACCGACCTCGGCTGGTTCACCAACCAGTCGGGCCTGGAGGCGGTCCGGCGCTCGAACGGCCAGGTCTTCGCCCGCTCCGTGAACCCCGACGGCGTCGACGGCTACGAGGGCGTGATCATCGTCAAGAAGGGTTCGGGCCTGACGCTCGACAAGCTGCTCAAGTGCGACCACACGATCGACTTCGGCATAGGCGACGCCAAGTCCACGTCGGGTACGCTGGCGCCGATGACCTACCTCTTCGCGCCCAAGGGCATCGACCCCAACACCTGCTTCAAGACGGTGAAGTCGGCCAACCACGAGACCAACCTCTTCGCGGTCGGCAACGGCGTGCTCAATGCGGCCACCAACAACACCGCCTCTATGGAGCGGATGGGGATGCTCAAGACCGACATCGCCAAGCGCACGCTCGCCAACGTCGAGATCATCTGGCGCTCGCCGCGGATCCCCGAGGACCCGATGATCTGGCGCAAGGACCTCGATCCGGCGCTGAAGAAGAAGATCTCCGACTTCATGTTCTCCTACGGCGTCGGCGATACGGCCGAGGCGGCGCGGCAGCGCGCCGTGCTGGCGCGCATCCAGACGCTGCCCTTCGAGCACGCCGACGACAGCCACCTGCTCACCGTCCGCGAGATGGAGGCCACCGGCCAGCTGATCGTGGCGAAGAAGGCCGGCGACGCCGCGGGCGCCGTCAAGGCCCAGGCGGCGCTCGACGAGATCGCCAAGGAAAAGGCGGCGCCGGCCGCGAAGCCTGCCGCCTAGCTTCCACCGCTTAACAGGAAGTGGCCGCGCAGGAAGGCGATCGGCTGGTCGCGCGCCTCCTGCCAGGCTTCCACATGCACATTGGCCACCCGGCGGCCCACCTTGCGCAGGTCGGCCCGTGCGTAGGTGGTCAGCGCCCGGCCGGGGCGCAGATATTCGATGGTGACGTCGATGGTCTTGTGGATTTTGGCCGAGCCTTGCGTGACCGAGAGCTGGGCGAGCGCGGTCATCTCCAGGAAGGCCCCGATCACCCCACCGTGCAGGGCCGGCAGTTGGAAGTTGCCCACCAGATGGTCGGCGAACGGCAGGACGGCGGTCATCTCGTCGCCGGACAGCTCGGCGCGCATCCCTAAGAAGCGGATATAGGGCACCCGCTGGAGGAAGGCCTCGAGCTGCTCGTGGGGCGGGTCGCTCATCGGCCGGCCGCGTCCGTGAGCCGGTTGATCACGAAGGCGCCCTGGGCGGTGGCGATCAGGTCCGAAGGATCGACGTCCCAGGCCTCGGCGCGGACGAAGGCGATGGACCTCGTGAGCTTGTAGCAATGGGCCATGGCGGTGACGCCGGCCCGAGGCGCGGCGGCGCGCATGTAGTCGATGCGCAGGTCCAGCGTGGCGGTGGCGATGAATTCCTTCGCGGCCGAGAGGATCGCCATGCCGCAGGTGTGGTCGAGCAGGGAGGTGACGACGCCGCCGGCGATCACGCCGGTGTCGGGATTGCCGACCAGGTCTTCGCGCCAGGGGACTTCTATAGAGCCGCGTCCGGGCTCGCTGGAGACGAGGCGGAAACCCAGGGCCCTGCCCTGGGGGGCGATGGTCACCATCGCCTCGGCGGCCAGACGGATGAACTCGGGATCGACGCTCATCCGTTAGCGGGTAGGGCGGAACCCGGCCCGCGGTCAATGATCGCGGTTGCGTATCCGCAGCGTCTGCCTAGGTGGAGAGCCATGATCCGTCCGCAGGACC
>Ga0307510_10000392_pt1 | contig 41542 bp, 37 predicted proteins | sample 12_EM_MG_FD_207224 | JGI IMG/M metagenome (GOLD analysis project Ga0307510, IMG submission 207224) | Populus trichocarpa ectomycorrhiza microbial communities from riparian zone in the Pacific Northwest, United States - 12_EM | ecosystem: Host-associated > Plants > Roots > Unclassified | place... | reverse complement strand
GCTCGCGAAAGCGGACTATCAGTTGGCATAAACGTCGACAGATGCACCGCGATCGCTGGCAAGCCAGCTTCCACAGGGTTCCAGGGTGTCTGCAGCATCAGTGGTTACACCGCAGTCATTGTGGGAGCTGGCTTGCCAGCGATGGGGCCGCTGCATTCAGCATCTTCATCGCTTGATGTACCGCTATCGCGAGCAGGCTCACTCCCACAGGGTTTTCCGGTGTCTGGATTATTTGCGATCCAGCCAAACGGTCTGGGCGTTGCAGAACTCGCGTACGCCGAAGTGCGACAGTTCACGACCGAAACCGCTCTTCTTCACGCCGCCAAAAGTCACGCGCGGGTCGCTGGCGGAGTAGCCGTTGATGAATACGCCGCCGGTGTCCAGTTCGCTGGTCAGTTGCTGCGCCAGTGCCACATTGGCGGTGTAAATGGTTGCGGTCAGGCCGAACTCGCTGTCATTGGCCAGGGCCACAGCATGCGCGCAATCGCGGGCGGTGATGATCGAAGCGACCGGGCCGAACAGTTCCTGTTTGAACGAGGTCATGCGGTCGGTGACATCGGCCAGTACGGTCGGCTCGTAGTAGTTGCCTGGACCTTCGGACTTGCCGCCGCCGAGCAACAGCGTCGCGCCTTCTTCCAGGGTGTCGCGCACTTGCTGGTCGAGTTCATCACGCAGATCGAAACGCGCCATCGGGCCGATGTAGGTCTCGGCGGACAATGGATCGCCGACCTTTAACTGACGCGTAGCCTCGACGAACTTGCGGGTAAATTCCTCGACCACGCCTTCTTCGATGATCAGGCGTTTCGCGGCGGCGCAAACCTGGCCGGAGTTCTGGTAGCGACCGATCACAGCGGCTTGCACCGCTTCATCCAGATCGGCGTCGTTGAGCACGATAAACGGATCGGAGCCGCCGAGTTCCAGCACGCATTTCTTCAGCGCGGCACCGGCCTGAGCGCCGATAGCCATGCCGGCACGCACACTGCCGGTCAGGGTCACGGCGGCAATGCGCGGGTCAGCAATCGCGGTGGACACACCTTCAGGCGTGACGTTGATCACGTCAAACACGCCATCGGCGAATCCGGCGCGGGTGAAGGCGTCGCGCAACAGATAGGCGCTGCCCATCACGTTCGGCGCGTGCTTGAGCACGTAAGTGTTGCCGGCGATCAGCGCCGGAACGGCGCCACGCAGTACTTGCCAGATCGGGAAGTTCCACGGCATCACTGCGAGAATCGGGCCGAGCGGACGGTATTCGATGCGCGCCTTGCCACCTTCAACTTGCGTCGGTTCAGCGTCGAGCATCGCCGGGCCATTCTCGGCGTACCACTCGCAGAGCTTGGCGCATTTTTCGATTTCGCCGCGAGCCTGGGCGATCGGCTTGCCCATTTCCTGGGTGATCATGGTGGCCATGGCCTCGCTGGTTTCACGCAGCGCACCGGCGAGGGCGCTCAACAAGCGCGAGCGATCCTGCAACGGCTTGCGCTTCCATTTGCCAAAGCCGAAAGCGGCGCGGGTCAGCGCGGCGTCGAGGGCAGCAGCGGATTCAAACGCGTAGTGGCCGATCTGCTCGCCGGTGGCGGGGTTGATCGAGATGGCGTGGGTCTGGCTGGAAATCTGGCTCATGGCTTCGTCCTGCAGGTTCGTCGGATGAGCCTAGAGTAGGGTGGTGTTTGTTTTCTGGAAACTGAATAATAAAGATCGTTTCTTTCACGAATGGAGAATGACTATGGATCTGGTGCAGCTGGAAATCTTCAAAGCGGTTGCCGAGCACGGCAGCATCAGCGCCGCCGCGGCGCAGATCCATCGCGTGCCGTCGAACCTGACCACGCGGATCAAACAGCTTGAGCAGGATCTGGGTGTTGATCTGTTTATTCGCGAGAAAAGCCGTTTGCGCCTGTCGCCGGCAGGGTGGAGTTTTCTCGAATATGCACGGCGCATTCTCGACTTGGTGCAAGAGGCGCGGGCGACGGTGGCGGGGGAGGAACCGCAGGGCGCTTTTCCCTTGGGTTCGCTGGAAAGTACGGCGGCGGTGCGCATTCCCGAATTGCTGGCGGCGTACAATCAGTTGCACCCGAAAGTCGACCTCGACCTGTCCACTGGGCCGTCCGGCACAATGATCGACGGCGTGCTCTCCGGGCGCCTGGCCGCAGCCTTTGTCGACGGCCCGGTGCTGCATCCGACGCTGGAAGGCGTGCCGGCGTTCGAGGAAGAAATGGTCATCATCGCCCCGATCAATCACGCCCCCGTCGAGCGCGCAGCGGACGTAAACGGCGAGAACATTTATGCCTTCCGCTCCAACTGCTCCTACCGTCACCACTTTGAAAAATGGTTCAGCACCGACGCGGCGGTCCCGGGCAAGATCTTCGAAATGGAGTCGTACCACGGCATGCTCGCCTGTGTCAGTGCGGGTGCCGGGCTGGCCTTGATGCCGCGCAAAATGCTCCAGAGCATGCCCGGCAGTGCGACCGTCAGCGTCTGGCCATTGGCGGCGGATTTTCGTTATCTGACCACCTGGCTGGTGTGGCGGCGGGGCACGGTGTCGCGCAGTTTGAGCATGTTTGTGCGCTTGCTGGAAGAGCGCGGGGTGGTGCGGGCGGAGCGAGTACCTGTCTGACTCAAGCGTGTAATGCAGACGAGTCTGAATCGTGGATCGCTGGTAAAAAGTGGGGCGAAAGGCCATCATTCGGCTCTTGTCAGGAACAGCGAAGCCAACGGAATGCTACATGCCTTTAATCATGGAAAAAGTCATCTGTACAGGCGCTATCTCGGTCATCGCGAACACGGTGAAAAACGTGTGTGCGAAGAGGATGAAATAACAGCACTGATCATGGGTCCGCTGGATTATCTACCGGCCCCTGCTGTGGGACTGTTTTGGCAAGGCCTGTTGAGACGGGAGGGGCGCGTTGTTCAGCCCGCGTTTCCGGATGCGCCTGTCAGCCATGCCCGCATGCGTTTTTGGCCGCGCCGTGGCGTCGAGCCAGATCTGGTTGTTGAACTCGGTTGGTCGTCCGGCGAGCGGCGCATTCTGCTGGTCGAGTTCAAGTGGAACGCGCCATTGAGTGGTGAGGACCAATTGCACCGTCAGTGGCATGAGTTTCTGACCGACACAGAGCGTAAGGACGCTTATCACCTGTTTATCGCGCCTGAAATCAGTTCGGGCCTTAACGCGATCAGTCGAGCCGACATCTGGCACGGACAACTGATTCTTCATTCCTGGATCAGTGTTCTGAATGTCGTGCGAGAGTTGCGAGTATCGGAGTTCACCGGACTTGAGAAGTGGAAGGAGCAGATGACCTGCTTTTTCGCCAGGTTGGGGGTTCTGCGGTTTCAGGGGTTTCTTTCGCTTTCCACGCCGTCGACGGTCAGCCGCACACCGGTGTTCTGGAGACCGGTGTGCGGCTTCTCTGAACTCGTAGCTCCCGCCGTTTCTTCGTTTGATCAACCGACAGCCTTTTTTGAGAGTACCGCGCCATGACCACGACTTCCCACATCGGTAAAGCTATTACCGAAAACATCCGATTTATCTCCAAAGTCGGTGCTGAGTGCGATCATCTGGCCAAGTTGATCAGAGAAGAGTTGAGTCGTTTGTTGTTGGTTCCTGAAGTCGCCCATCGTTATCGCGCAGGCGGACAGTGGATTCAAAATTTCAACAATGACGAACATGATTGGGTGAATACCGAGCTTGGCTTTTCGCTGCCTGTGGTGGTCAAACCCAAACGTTCTATCTGCGGTTATATCGTCGTGCAGATCCGTCTTACCGGCGAAGGCATAGACGTTGCAGACAATCATGAGCCGCTGGTGCATGTGGGGTGGTGGGGAGCACCCATCGATTTTGATCAGTTCCTGATGACCTTTCCCATCGAACTGGACAGCGATTTTGATCTTACGCTTGAAGCGGATCGGCTGTTCAAATGGAACCACTCGCATTTCGACGATGAGTGGTGCTACAGCCTCTATCTGACGGACATCAACAGCCCTGCAGATATTCAGGCGCTGATCGTCAAACCATTGCGCGCATTGTTGCTGGGCGTTGATGCCAATCGTGCTTTGTCGGGTACACGCGCCGTGAGGTACGAAAAAATGGACGGGGAGGGGCTGTTCCGGGCTCTTCCTCGTTGAAGCCGTAGTGAGCAGAAGCGCCTTCCCTCCACTTGATAAAGTCGCGCAAGGATCCTTACAGCATGCTTCGTAATCAGTATCTGGGGCTTGCCACGGTCAATGATTTCGTTGATTGGCTCGCAAGCAATCTTGGTCACCCGTCAATGTTTGCTCACTCATACTACGAGCGGCGCCGAAAGACGCCAGTAACGTTTTCGGACCTGTCGGACGCCAGTGTCCAATATTTTTGGAAACACAAAGGCGCTCTCGGGACTTCGGCGGGCACGTCTCTGATCAGCAGCCATACCGCGTTGGAGGCTTTGCGCGATGCCTTGCAAAAGGGCATCAATACGGCCAACGACACGACCACGCTGGACGCAAGCTTGCAAGTGATGACGTGGGGCGGCGTTCGTGCAGGCAACGTCCGCTGGCTGGTCGCCAACGCCGAGGGGCTGGTTCGCACGCTCGCGTCGGCGATAGCGGCGCTGGCCAGCGGCAACCTCGCTCACCCGGCCCTGACCACTGATAGGGAGTTGCGTTTCAATGCAGGCATGACCAAGGTTTACTCACTTTTAGTCAATGACTTCATTATTTACGACAGTCGCGTAGCCGCAGCATTGGGTTGGATCGTGGTCAAGTATTGCCAACATAGAAAGCTATCCGTTTTACCTGGCGAACTTGCTTTTCCTTGGGCGCCAGCCAAAGGAACCGCCAACGCCTCGTTGCCGAAAAACCGCAATCCGAGCCAGGGTAACTATCACTTCCCACGTTTGATTGCGGGCCAACATCACGCCGCCTGGAATTTGAGGGCCAGTTGGATTCTGTCTGAGGTACTGGCCCGTGCGCCTGGCAGTCACTTCAACGGCATTTCGCCGATCCCGGGGTTGCGTTGCCTTGAAGCCGCGTTGTTCATGATTGGCTACGATTTGCCGTTGACGAGACCTTCAACGACCACCGCAGTGGCAACTGCTGCCGCCGATTGTGCCGAAGATGACTGGACAGAATGCTTTACGGCGGCAAAAGGCAAGCGCTTCCATTATCGGATTGAAGCGGGCGGTATTCGTCTACATGACCGTCGTTTCTATCCGATCGCGATTATCAACGCCATGCTTAACATTCTCAGGGATCAGTTCGTGGATAAACCGTTTCCGTTGGCGAACAGTGCAACACTGAAAAACAGAGCGGGGATTGGCAGCGCCTATTTTCAGGCCACTGAGGAAAAAGGTAATCCCCCTGCAACCAGTGCGCTTGTGGCGGTTCTTCATGAGTTGAGCGCGCTTAATTACCAACCGGGCAGCCGAGAACCTTGGTCAATCAACGACAGCGAGTTTGCCGGTCAGGTTCGGATTGACGTGGCCCCGCTCTTTGCGCGTTTTCTTGAATTGGGCGAGAGCCTTTAACGAAGGGACAGGCGCAGAGTTTCATCGGTGGCATTTGCGGATTACGGGCAACGGATATTTTTTCTTTCAAATATCGCAATATATAAAAATATATAGCGCTGAAGACGAGATAAGTGATGACCATAACTCTGAGCGGTAAAGAAGCGGTCGGCGAAGCTTTTGTATTGGAAACCATGCGCCACGCGCAACAGTTGACCTGGAATGCCGTCGACGCCATCGCCGAGGTGATCAAGCCCGGCATGCTCGAGTCCGAAGCGACGGCGCGGGGCAAGGAAATTCTTGCCGAACTGGGCATGGACCGGATTTGGCATCCGCTGCTGATCCGCTTCGGCGCCAATACGCTCAAGACCTTCAAGCAACGTTCCGATGGCGATCCGGTGCTGGGTGAGGACGATATTTTCTTCATCGACATGGGCGTGGTCTGGCATGGCCATGAAGGTGATGCGGGCGCGACTTACACCACCGGTTCCGACCCGGAAATGATCGCTTGCGCGGCGGCCTCCAAAGAACTGTTCGACCGGGTCGAGGCGTTCTGGCGCGAGGGTGTTTCCGGTATCGAGCTTTACCGCTACGCGACGGATCAGGCTGAGGCGATGGGCTGGGTGCTGAACCTGAATATCAAGGGCCATCGGGTCAGCGATTTTCCTCATGCGATTCACCGGGGCGGCGATCTGGGTGACTTCGATCAGGCGCCGCATGCCGGCGTATGGATTCTGGAAATCCAGATCGCCCATCCATCACGGCTGTTTGGCGCGTTTTATGAAGACCTGCTGATCTGAGCCGAGTTGGACCTGGCCAAAGGCGTCAGCGCGACGGCGGTGCTCAAGGCTTCGCACATCATTCTGGGTGTGCCGCCCTGAGTTGATTTTGCAGTAAACAATGCCGGGCTCCCGCATAAGAGCCCGGCATTTTTTTGCCTGTCAAAAAGCCCCGTCAATACTGCGCGGCAGATTCAGCGGATTCCCTTCGCGCAACACCTCTGGCAACAACTCATCGGGAAACCCCTGATACGCCACGGGCCGCAAGAAGCGCTCGATCGAGGTCATGCCGACCGACGTGAAGCGGCTGTCCGATGTAGCCGGAAACGGCCCGCCGTGTACGGTGGCGAAGGTCACCTCCTGTGGGTGGGCGAAGGCGTTGACTACGATGCGTCCGGTGCGCCGTTCGAGAATCGGCAGCAGGCGCCGCGCCACTTCCAGATCGATAGTTTCAAGGTGAATCGCCGCGCTGAGCTGACCCTTGAACGAACGGGCGACGGCCAGCAGCTCGGCCTCATCGTTGACAGCAACCAATAGCGCCGACGGACCAAACACTTCGAGGGCCAACTCTGGTTCGCCGAGCAATTGGTGTCCCTCGACTTCCAGCAACGCAGCACGTCCGGCGAGCGTGGCTTCGGCCGGTGTGCCTGCCGCGATCAGCTGCGCGCCGGCACGTTCCATGGCCATCAGCCCCTCGACGTAGGCACCATGAATACCCGGCGCCAGCATCGTCCGCGCCGGTGCCTCGCTGACCCGTTTACGCATGACGTTGCGCAGCTGATCAAACCCCGCACCGCGGATGACGATCAGGATCGACGGACACAAACAGGCCTGGCCGACGTTGACCAGCATGCGTTCGATAAAGCCATCACCGATCTCGGCGCCGCGAGCTGCCAGTGCCTCGGGCAGGATGAAGGTCGGGTTGACGCTGGTCATCTCGGTGAACACCGGGATCGGCTCGGGACGCAATTGCGCGCGGCGATAGAGCGCCATGCCACCCGGTTCGGAGCCAGTGAAGGTCACGGCTTTGATCAGCGGATGATCGACCAGTGCTTGGCCAATGGCATTGCCGCCACCGCGCACCATCGAGAAAACACCTTCGGGCAAGCCATGCGCCTGCACGGCTTTACGAATGGCACGGGCCTGGATTTCCGAGGCACCGGGATGCGCATTGTGTGCCTTGAGAATCACCGGTGCCCCGGCCGCCAGTGCCGAAGCGGTATCGCCGCCCGCCACCGAATAGGAAATCGGGAAGTTGCTCGCGCCGAAAATCGCCACCGGGCCGATGGCGATTTTTTGCAGGCGATGATCCAGCCGTGGGCGCGGCTGACGTTCGGGTTGCGCCGGGTCGATGGCCAGTTGCAGAAAGCGGCCCCGACGCACCACATCGGCGAATTGGCGGAACTGGGTCGCGGCTTTCAACGCTTCGCCCTCAAGTTGAGCTTGGGGCAGTCCGGTTTCCAGTGCCGCGCGTGCCGCCAGTTCGCTGCGTACTTCATCGAGATTGTCAGCGATGCTCTCGAGAAATGCCGCGCGTTCGGCCAACGAGGTATGGCTGTAGCGGTCGAACGCCGCCTCGGCGAGTGTTACCGCCTGATCAACCTGTGCCGCACCGCCGAAAGCGAAGTCCGGTTCGATCAAATGTTCAGTGGCCGGATTCAGAGCTTTCATCGTGCCTTCGGTGGCGGCGACATCCGCCGCGCCGATCAGCAAGTGGCCGGTCAGATTCATTGCGCTTCACCCTGGGCTTTGAGTCGAGCAATCAGTTCGTCCGTGCTGGCAATCACGTGCGCGAATGTCGGGCCGTTGAGTTCGTGGGCGGCATGCATCATTTCCGCTTTGAAGGCCGCCGTTGCATCGCGGACCAGGGTGACGTGGTAGCCCAGTTCCGAGGCATAGCGCGCGGTAGCTTCGATGCAGGTGTTGGCTAGCAGGCCGACGATGATCACGTGGGTGACGCCTTGCTGTTTCAGGCGAAAATCCAGGTCGGTGTTGGCAAAACCGCTGGAACCCCAGTGCTCCTGAACCACGATATCGCCGTCCTTCGGCGCAAAATCCGGGTGCCATTCACCGCCCCATTCGCCCCGGGCAAAATGATGCATGTGCATGATTTTGCATTGCGTGGGAGTCGGGTGATCCCAGTTTTCGTAGTCGCCTTTTTCCCAGCGGTGATGGGGTACGATGACCACCGGAATATTCAGCTCGCGCACCGTGCGGTCGAGTTTGCGCAGGTTGTCGAGCAGGCCGTTCTGTTCAGCCATCGGTTTGATCAAAGGGAAAATCTTGCCACCGTCCGAAAGAAAATCGTTGTATGGATCGACCAGCAGATAGGCGGTTCTGTCCAGCGGGTAGGCGGTATTCGACATGGCGGCTTGCTCCGGCAATGGGATTATCGGTGCACAGGGCTTGTCCCGGCATCGTGTAGATATGATAATCATAGTAACTGTAAAAGAGGCAAGCCCTGATGGCAGTAAACGATAGTCTTCCCGACACGCTGTGCCCGATTTCCCGGGCCGAAACGATCGTCGGCGACCGCTGGACGGTGCTGGTTTTGCGCGAGTTGTTCATGGCCAATCATCGCTATGACGAGATTCAGGCGCAGACCGGCGGTACGCCGCAAATGGTCGCCGCGCGTCTGAAATGTCTGGAAGCGGATGGGCTGGTCGAGCGCCGCTTGTACAACGAGCGACCGAAACGCTACGAGTACCACCTCACCGCGAAGGGCGAGGCGTTCTATCCGGTGATCATTGCGTTGCGGGCGTGGGGAGAGACCTGGTGCAAGGCACCGGAGGAGGGGCTGGCGGTGAACATGACCCACAAAAACTGCAACCACGACGCCGGCCTCGGGCCGCTGTGCGAGCACTGCGGCGAACCGTTGCGTCGGGAAGATCTGATCAGCCAGCCACAAGCAGCCTACGCCGCCGAACGGCAGGCGCGGCGTGAGGCGTTCAAGAGCAAATAACCTCGATCACGGCGTGCCGTTGCGACCGTGCAGCAAGTAGCCGGGACGCAGGCTCAAGCGCTCGTAATAGGCTTTCACCGCGGCAAAATCCGGGTGAGCCAGTGGGGTTTCGAACCAGCGGTTCACCGACAGTCCGATGGGAATGTCCGCCAGAGAAAACTGTTCGCCGCTGACGTAGGCGCCGGTCTTTTCCAGTTGCCGGTCGAGGATGGCCATGGTCTTCGACCATTGCTCAATGCCGTTCGCCAGCGCGGCATTGTCCTGATAATCGGGCGACTGGCGCACCAGCGACATGAAGGCGTACGACCACGAGCGATTCAGCTCCGACGCCTGCCAGTCGATCCACTGATCGATCCGCGCCCGGGTTTGCGCGTCAGTCGGATAGAGGTGCGAACCGTCATACCGTGCGGCCAGATAACGAATGATCGTGTTCGATTCCCACAGCGTGAAATCACCGTCCTGAATCACCGGCACCATGGCGCAGGGATTGAGCGCGAGAAACGCCGAATCGTTGGTCGATTTGAAGCCCGACCCCCAGTCTTCGCGCTCGAAAGGAATGTGCAATTCAGCGCAAGTCCACAGCACTTTGCGCACGTTGATCGATGAGGATTTACCGAGTATTCGCAGCATTGGATGTCCCTTACCCAATTGTCGTCAGACCTACAGAAATACCACAGCGCAACGGAGAAGGCCCGCACAGTGCGGGCCTTCTTTTTCAGCGCATCAATCTCACAGACTGCTCGCCAGTTTCCCGCCCATCATCCGCCGACGATAAGACGTGTCGCGGTTGGCCAGCCAGAAATACAGCGGCGAGGTCACCAGCAGTCCCACCAGCCAGGACAGATCCGCACCGTTGATGTGCGCCGACACCGGGCCGACGTACAGCGGCGTGTTCATGAACGGAATTTGCACGGCGATGCCGATCGCGTAAGCCAGCAACGCCTGCGGGTTGTAGCGGCCGTAGATGCCACCGTCGACCTGGAAGATCGACTGAATGTCGTACTGGCCTTTGTGGATCGCATAGAAGTCGATCAGGTTGATCGCCGTCCACGGCACCAGCACTACCAGCAACACCAGCACCATGTCGACGAAGTGGCCGATGAAATCTTTCGATGCACCGACAGCGGCAAAGCAGCAGGCCAGCAGCACGATAATCGAGATCACTGCGCGGCTCTTGGCGGTGGGGATCCAGCGGTAGGCGAAGGTCTGCACCAAGGTAATCAGTGACAGCACCGCGCCGTACAGGTTGAGGGCGTTGTGGCTGATCACGCTGAGCAGGAACAGCACCAGCATCAGCGGGCCGATGGAACCGGTGGCGAGTTTGACCGCGTCCATGGTGTCCATGCCCACCGGGGTTGCCAGCACGGCGACGGCACCGAAGATGAACGCCAGACTCGAACCCAGCGCTGAACCCAGATAGGTGGTCCAGAATGTCGACGAGACTTTTACGTCCGCCGGCAAGTAACGCGAATAGTCGGACACGTAAGGGGCAAACGCGATCTGCCACAACGCGGCCAGCGACACAGTGGCGAGCCAACCGGAGAGGTTGAAGCTGCCCCGGGTGAGGAAGTCGTCAGTTTGAATGTGGGTGAAGATGTAGCCGAAACCGACGACGATGCCGATCCCCAGCACCCAGGTGCCGATGCGATTGAGCACGTGGATAAAACGGTAGCCGATGATGCCGATGATCCCCGAACCGACTGCGCCAATGACGATGCCGACGGGCACTGGAACGCTGTCGACCACACCGTGCAGCGATTTGCCGGCCAGCACGATGTTGGAGGCGAAAAAGCCGATGTACATGACGCCGGCAATCAACACCACCAGCAATGCGCCGAGGGAGCCGAACTGCGCGCGGCTCTGGATCATCTGCGGGATGCCCATCTGCGGGCCTTGCGCCGAGTGCAGCGCCATCAGCACGCCGCCGACCAGATGGCCGACGAGAATCGCGACGATGCCCCAGAGCAGATTCAAGTGAAACAACTGCACGCCCAGTGCACCGGTAACGATGGGCAACGGTGCGATGTTGCCGCCGAACCAGAGCGTGAACAGATCCCTGACCTTTCCGTGGCGATCTTCGGGGGGCACGTAGCCTATCGTGTGTTTTTCAATCAGCGGAGCGGAGGATGCTGCAGGGGTAGCCATGACGAACTCCAAGGCAAGGATGAGTACGTGGACGTACTTCGGCAAGCGCCGGCACGGGCGGCGCATTTCTTGTTGAAGTGATCATGTGCAAAGCATCGGCATAGATAAATTAGTAAGTTTGTTGCTTCAGACCTTAAAAAAAATATGCTTCGGCTGGCGCCGGCGTCCGGTATGTTCAAGCTTGATCGTGCGCCAGGGAAACAGGGCGAACACCCGCGCTCTTTGGGAGACTCACATGGCCGCCTACAACCTGCGCCAGCTCAAATATTTCGTTACCACGGCTGATTGCGGCAGCGTCGCCGAAGCCTCGCGCAAGCTCTACATCGCGCAACCCTCGGTCTCCACGGCCATCAAGCATCTGGAAGAAAGTTTCGGCGTGCAGTTGTTCATTCGCCATCACGCCCAAGGCGTCTCTCTGACGCCCAGCGGTTCGCGGTTCTATCGCAAGGCGCTGGAGTTGCTGCGGGTGGCCCATGAGTTTGAGCAGAACGCCCTGGCCGACAATGATGTGGTCGCGGGGCAGATCGATATCGGCTGCTTCGAAACCGTCGCGCCGCTGTACCTGCCGCGCCTGATCGCCGGGTTCAAGGCGCGCTGGCCGGGGGTGGAAATCCGCATTCGTGATGGCGAGCAACAAGAGCTGGTGCAGGCTCTGACCGCCGGTAGCATCGACGTCGCGATGATGTTCGAGCACGATCTGGACAGCACCATTGAAACCACGCCGCTGATGCCGCCGCAGCAGCCTTATGCGTTGCTGCCGGCCAGCCATCGCTTTGCGCAACAGGCGAAAGTCTCGCTGCATGATCTGGTGCTGGAACCGATGATTCTGCTCGACGTGGTGCCGAGCCGCACCTATTTCGTGAGCATCTTCGAAGAGCGCGGGCTGACGCCGAACATCGTCTTCAGCTCGCCATCGATCGAGATGGTGCGCGGCATGGTCGGCAACGGTTTCGGCTTCTCGATTCTGGTGACCAAACCGTTCAGCGACTACACCTACGACGGCCAGCAAGTCGTCTGTGTGCCGCTGGCGGAAAACGTCACCGGGTCGGGCTTGTCGGCGGCCTGGTTGCGGCGGGTGCAACTGACCAAACCGGTGCAGTTGTTTGTTGACCATTGCCGCGTAGAAATGGCCCGACTGCACTCGTGAGTGCCGTCGAGCCGCTGGTCAGAGGCTGATGAAAGACAACATCCGTTGCAGCATGGCATCGCACGCCTGCAACTGTTCGAGGGCGACAAACTCGTCGGGTTTGTGGCCCTGATCCATGCTGCCGGGGCCGCAGACCACCGTGGGAATCCCTACGGTATCAAACAGTCCGCCTTCGGTACCAAACGCTACAGTGCCGAAATCCTTTGAACCGCAGAACACTGAAATCAGCTCGGCGGCCTGACTTTGTGCATCGGTGGCCAATCCCGGATACGCCGACAAGGCGCTGAAGCGGATATCACTCTGCGCACTGACCGCGCGCATACGCGGCAGCACTTCGCGTTCGGCATAGGTTTGCAGCGCTTCGGCAACGAGCGCCGGATCCTGCGAGGGCAGGGCGCGGATTTCGAAATCGAAGCGGCAATCGGCGGGCACGATGTTCAAGGCCTTGCCGCCGCTGATCACCCCGGTTTGCACCGTGCTGTAGGGCGGGTCGAAGCGCGCATCGTGATGCTCCGGCGCTTTCAGTTGCTGACCGAGACGACCCAGCTCAGCGATCAGTTCGGCGGCGTATTCAATCGCATTGATGCCGAGCGGCGCGTACGCCGAATGGCACGGATGGCCGTGCACGTCGCAGCGCATTGCCAGTTTGCCTTTGTGGCCAAGCACCGGTTTCAGTTCGGTCGGTTCGCCGATGATGCACAGCAATGGCTTGATCGGGCGTTGCTGCAAGACCTTGAGCAACGAGCGCACGCCGAGGCAGCCAACCTCTTCGTCGTAAGACAGGGCAATGTGCACCGGCAGGCGCAGCGGCGTTTTAACCAGCAACGGCACCAAGGCCAGCACGCAGGCGATATAACCCTTCATGTCTGCGGTACCACGCCCAAACACCTTGCCGTCGCGTTCGGTCAGTTCGAACGGTGGCAGCGTCCACGGCTGGCCATCGACCGGCACCACATCGGTGTGCCCGGACAGCACGATGCCCGGTTGATCCACCGGGCCGATCGTGGCGAACAGGTTGGCTTTGCTGCGCTCGTCGTTGTAAATCAGCGCACACGGGACGTCGAAACCTTCGAGGTAATCGCGGACGAATTCGATCAGCTGCAAGTTGGATTCTCGGCTGGTGGTGTCGAACGCCACCAGCGCCTTGAGCAACTCGACACTGTTCATCGATCATCCCCGGCCACGCCATAACCCGGTGCCTTGGCCGGATCGAGGGCGCGGTCGATGTAGTCCTGAAGCTGCGGCTCGTAAGCGTTCCAGAGTTTTTGCAACTGGCCGATCGGGTCTTCATCGGCCCAATCCACGCGCAGGTTGACGATCGGCCAGGTCTGCTCGCCGACCACCACAACGGCGGCCGAATGCACCGGGCCGGCTTCACCGCCGAGCGCTTGTGCGGCGTGCAGGGCTTTGAGCAGGCGATCAGCCAGTTGACCTTCGCCATCCTCGAAGGCGCTGACCATCGCTTCGATGACCGAACGCCCAGCGAGCATGTTGCCGGCGGCGACGCACTGTTCGCCGGTCACGGCGTTGTGCACGCCGAGGGTTTGCGCACCGCTGAAATGCGCGGTCTGGCCAAGGTGGTTGATCGCGGTGATCTGGCGGTACTGGCTGTAGCCGTTGCGGGTGAGGACTTTGTCCAGCGCATCGTCCGGCGTCAAACCTTGCTCCATCAGCGCAAGGACTTCCGGGCCGAGGGACGGCAGGGTGATGTTCTGGCTCGACACCGCGCCGACCCCCGGCAGCAGCCACGGACAGCGGGCGCCGACGGCGATGCTGGAGGAGCTGATGGCGACACCGAACTGGCCGGTTTCGGCGCAGCGGGCTGTGATTGAAAAGGTCATCTGCTTATTCCTTTCTAGGAAGATGTTGTCCTTGAGGGCCTCATCGCTGGCAAGCCAGCTCCCACAGGGTTTTGAGTTAAGCCCAGATGTTGTGATCAACCCGATACCTGTGGGAGCTGGCTTGCCAGCGATGGCCATAACGCGGTGTGATGCCTTACTCAGGAATCACCGCAATCACATCAATCTCCATCAGCCACTGCGGCTGCCCCAGTGCCGACACCACCAACCCGGTGGAAATCGGGAATACACCCTTGAGCCATTTGCCGACTTCGCCATACACCGCCTCGCGGTAACGCGGGTCGATCAAGTAAGTGGTGGTTTTGACGATGTGGCTCATGTCGCTGCCGGCTTCTTCCAGCAGTTGCTTGACGTTGCGCATCGCTTGTTCAGCCTGCGCGCGCGGGTCGCCGAGACCGACCAGATTGCCGTCGAAATCCGTGCCGACCTGACCGCGCACATACACGGTGTTGCCGGCGCGCACGGCTTGGCACAGATCGTTGTCCAGCGTCTGGTTGGGGTAGGTGTCTTTGGTGTTGAACATGCGGATGCGAGTGTGGGTGGGCTGGCTCATGAAAGGCTCCTGAAGAAGGTTGGCCCGGCGCAATCGGCGCCGGAGCGAAAAAAGGCAATCAAGCGTCGACGGTATCGGCGGCTTTGTTGTGGCTGCTCGAATGCAGTGCGGCTTCACGCTGCTCGGCATCGCGGTAGTCCAGATACTTGCGCTGGGTGGCGATGTGATCGGCAACATGCTTGGCGTCGTGCCACACACCCCAGATGAACGACGACCCCCGGCGTGACTGCCACGGCAGCCCGAGGAAATACACCCCCGGTTCGCTCGACACGCCGCGCTGATGCACCGGTTTGCCCTTGTCATCGAATGCTTTCACTTGCAGCCAGGAGTAATCCACGGCAAACCCTGTGGCCCAGATAATCGAGGTGACGCCAGCCTTGGCCAGATCCAGATCGGCCAGCGGATTCTTCACGCACTCAGGGTCCGGATAGGTTTCGCGCGCCTCCGGTTCTTCCGGCAGGTCGAGGCCGTTGCGCTCGATGTAGGCATCGGCGGCATCCAGCAACGCCAGATAATTTTCGTCGCCGCGAGTGAGGTTGCCGAGCAGATCCTGCTTGAAAGTCACCACACCGTTATTGAATGATTCGGTGACGCCGACCAGGGTCATGCCGCGATGGGCCAGACCACGGAAATCGATGGTGCGACCGCCATGGGCGCCGCTGACGGCGATGGTCACGTGCTCGCGCCCCGGTTTCATCGCCGCCTGATCCCATTCGCCGAGCACGCCCAGCCACCAGCAGAAATCCCGGTTGCGATAGGCGCGAGGTGGGCGGTCATGGGCGCCAACGGAGAGGTAAACCTGCTTGCCGGAACGTTGCAGTTCATCGGCGATCTGCACCCCGGAAGAACCAGCGCCGACCACCAGCACTGCGCCTGCCGGCAGTTGCTGCGGGTTGCGATAATCAGCGGAATGGATCTGCAACAGACGTTGGTCTTGCGGAGCAATCGCCGGGATCACCGGTTTCTGGAACGGGCCAGTCGCGGCGACCACGCGGTTGGCTTCGATCACACCTTCGGATGTCTCGACGGTGAAACCCGGGCGACCGACATTGCGCACCACGCTTTTCACCTCAACGCCGGTGCGGATCGGCGCATTGAATTTCTTCGCATAGGCTTCGAAGTAATCCGCCACACGTTCTTTCGGGGCAAATCCGTCGGGATCGACGTCATCGAATTCCAGTCCAGGGAAGCGGTCGTGCCACGCCGGGCCGTTGGCAACCAGCGAGTCCCAGCGCCCGGTGCGCCAGCGTTCGGCAATGCGATTGCGCTCCAGCACCAGGTGCGGCACACCGAGTTTGCTCAGGTGCTCGCTCATGGCCACGCCCGCTTGGCCGGCACCCACGATCAGCGTGTCTGTTTTTATTATTTCAGGGGTCATCTCTACATCCTTCCTAGCAAGGCAGTGGGATTCGGGCCGCTGTTGGCTTGTCCGTTTGGCTTGAGGTCAGACTAGGGAGAGGGGGGATATCGGTAAAATATTATTAAGCTGGGATGTGAAGATAAAATTCTGATGCAGAGCGGCGAAAGCCTTTAACAATGCGGGCTGCAGCTCTGGCCGCGGGAAGGGAAGGGCAAAACCTGGCGGCTAGATTTCACGCTTGCGCTCAGGCGCTACCCCATGAGCGGTGAGGAGTTTTTTCGCCGTCTCGGGTTCATCCGGCAATTGGCCGCTGAGATCCCAGATCTCGAGCATTTTGGCGTATTCGAAAGCGTGGCGCGGGTCGACCTCTATCCAGCGCTGGAAATCCTGGCGGACAGCCGGCGGACAATCGTCATCGTGCAGACGCATGCACCAATCGGCGGCTTGCACAGAGATGTCTTCGTCCATTGCGTTGAGGTCGGAAGGGGTCATTTGACGAGGGTAACAAAAAAGTCCGTCAAGCCGATGCCGACGGACTTTTTTAATGGCGAATTTTCAGCGTTTGAGAAACGCTAGCAAATCCTCATTCAACGCCTGCGCATGGGTCACCGCAAAGCCATGTGGCGCTCCTGCGTAGACCTTCAACTCGGCGCCTTTGATTTGTGCGGCAGCCTGTTTGCCGGTGGTTTCGAACGGCACGATCTGATCGCCGTCGCCATGGATCACTAGCGTCGGCACATCGATTTTGGCCATGTCCGGGCGGAAGTCGGTTTCCGAGAATGCGGTAACGCAATCCACCGTGCCTTTGAGTGACGCCAGCAGGGCGACATTCAGGGTTTGCGTGAGCACGCCGGCAGAGACTTTCTGGCCTTGGTTGGTGCCATAGAACGGCGCAGCGAAATCGGCGATGAACTGCGCGCGATCCTGCAGCAGGCCGGCCTTGATGCCGTCGAACACCGAGGTGTCGACGCCCTGTGGAAAGTCGGCTTTCTTGCCGAACAGTGGCGTCACCGCGCCCAACAACACCAGACCGGCAACCCGCTCACTGCCATGCCGGGCGATGTAGCGGCTGACGTCGCCGCCGCCCATGGAGAAGCCCACCAGGGTCACGTCGCGCAGGTCCAGATGATTGATCAATTGCGCGATGTCATCGGCGAAGGTGTCGTAGTCGTAACCGGTCCACGGCTGGTCGGAACGGCCGAAACCACGGCGATCGAACGCAATGGTGCGATAGCCGCGGCTGCTCAGGTATTCCATCTGGTATTCCCACATGTCGGCATCCAGCGGCCAGCCATGGCTGAACAGCACGGGTTTGCCGCTGCCCCAATCCTTGTAGTAAATCTCGGTACCGTCTTGCGTGGTGAAGGTGCTCATGGAAACTCCTGCTTCGGGGTTCAGTGCCGAAATGGCGGCATTCACTATCAGCGCAAAGCGCGCCGGCTACTTGTATGCAGGTGCTGGTTTTACGTCGGTACAGTCGTGGATCTGCTGCAGAGTTGTATGATGCAACCCAAAGCCGCACGGTCGGCCACTGATACGAGGGAGTACGTCTAAGTGAAACGCAAAAGTTTGCAGGGCAACGCCTGCCCCGTTGCCCGCACGCTGGACCTGATCGGCGACTGGTGGTCACTACTGATCATCCGCGATGCGCTGGACGGAATTCGCCGTTTCAATGATTTTCAGAAGAGTCTGGATATCGCAAAAAACATGCTCAGCGCGCGCTTAAAGGGGCTGGTGGAGCAGGGCATCCTGCAAACCGCGCCGGCTGCTGATGGCGGTGCCTATAAGGAATACGTGCTGACAGATCGCGGCAAAGCCTTGCAGACGGTGATCGTTGCGCTATCGCAGTGGGGGGGAGAGTTCATGTATGGGCCGGGTGAGCCAGGTTCGGTGATGGTCGATGCAAGGTACCGCCAGCCGATTCGCAAGCTGGAATTGCAGTCTGCCGATGGCCGAACGCTTGGCCCCGCAGATGTGGCGACGCGGCTTGGCGTAGAACACTGATTCAGTGTGGCGAGGGAGCTTGCCCCCTCGCCACAGATGACGTGTTTCAAGTCTTTCCGATGCCAGGTTACTTAGCGAAACGCCGGCACCACATGCTTGATAAACAGCTCCAGCGATTTCTTCTTCTCTTCATGCGGCAAGCTGTTGTCACACCAGAAACTGAACTCATCCACGCCCAGTTCCTGGTAGTACTTGATCCGCGGAATGATCTCTTCGGGCGTACCAATCATCGCCGTCTTGTGCAGGCTCTCCAGCTCAAATTCCGGACGCCCGGCAAACTTCTCTTCCGGGCTTGGCGCGAGGAAGCCATTGACCGGGGTTTGCTTGTTGCCGAACCACGCATCGAAGGTGCGGTAGAAACGCGAGATCGCTTTCGCGCCGACTTTCCAGCCGTCCGGATTATCAGCGGTGTGCACGTGGGTGTGGCGCAGCACCATCAATTGCGGACGCGGCACGTCTGGGTTGTTATCCAGCGCGGTCTGGAACTTGTTCTTCAGGTCGAGGACTTCTTCGTCGCCCTTCATCAGCGGCGTGACCATTACGTTGCAGCCGTTGGCCACGGCGAAGTTGTGCGAATCCGGGTCGCGGGCGGCGATCCACATCGGCGGATTCGGCTTTTGGATCGGCTTCGGTACGCTGGTCGAGGTGGGGAATTTCCAGATGTCGCCGTCGTGGGCGTAATCGCCTTGCCACAGGGCGCGGACCACCGGGACCATTTCGCGCAATGCCTGGCCGCCGCTGGAGGCAGGCATGCCGCCGGCCATACGATCGAATTCAACCTGATAGGCGCCACGGGCCAGGCCGACTTCCATGCGACCGTTGCTGATCACGTCGAGCAACGCGCATTCACCGGCTACCCGCAACGGGTGCCAGAACGGCGCGATGATGGTGCCGGCGCCGAGGTGGATGGTGGTGGTCTTGGCGGCGAGGTAGGCGAGCAGTGGCATCGGGCTTGGCGAGATGGTGTATTCCATCGCGTGGTGTTCGCCGATCCACACGGTGCTGAAACCGCCGGCCTCGGCCATCAGGGTCAGTTCGGTGAGGTCTTCGAACAGTTGGCGGTGGCTGACGCTTTCGTCCCAGCGTTCCATGTGGATGAACAGGGAAAATTTCATGACGCTTCCTCGGATTTTTTGTTGTTGAGGCTACAAAACTTGTAGGAGTGAGCCTGCTCGCGATGGCGGTGTGTCAGAAAACATATCGACATCGGATAAATCGCTATCGCGAGCAGGCTCACTCCTACAGTTGAATTGTGCGGGGCTGACGATCAGGCCAGGACGGGCAGGGCGCCCATCTTGCCGTGGCAGTACACCAGCGGCGCGCTAATTTGCTCGGGGACGATCAGATTCTTCACCGCGCCGACCATGATGGCGTGGTCGCCGCCTTCGTATTCGCGCCACAGCTCACATTCGATGATAGCCGTCGCGTTGGCGAGGATCGGGTTGCCCAGTTCGCTCAAGGTCCATTCGATGCCTTGGGCCTTGTCCTTGCCTTTGCGGGCAAAGGCGTAGGCTTCGCTTTGCTGGCCGCCGGACAGAACGTGGATGGCAAAACGCTTGTTCTTGATCAGTACCGGGTAGGAATCAGAGCTGTAGTTGGGGCAGAACAGCACCAGCGCCGGGTCCATCGACAGCGAGCTGAACGCACTGGCAGTCAGGCCGACAATCTGACCGTCATCGTCCAGGGTGGTAATAACGGTTACGCCGGACGGGAACGAGCCCATGACTTGTTTGTAGATGGCGGCATCGATCATTGGTCGGTCCTCGGGTGTGGTGCTGCTGTTTTTATGTGTTTGTTGGTCTGATGGTATACCAGTATTCAATCTTTGCAAGGGCTTTTAAGCTGAACCGATAAACGTGCCGCGTTCGTCGGAAACTCAGCATTTACGGGGCTTTCGGCTGGTCTGCAGGCCACGGATTCAGCGAGCATGGCATATCAGATAGCGCCGCAAACTGCGGATCAGTCTTGTGAATTGTTTGGAATACCATAATATGGTCTGCATCTGAGGGGCGACCATAGAGTCCTCCCGGTTTGGCTTCATACAACGATAAGAACAGACAAACTCGAGTTCATGCATATGTCCCAGATGTCCCGGCAAGATCCGTTGATCGAGAACCATACGGTCGACTACGTCCCACTCGCGGAACGCCACGGGAAGGCCCGCGACCTATTCACCCTTTGGTTCAGCACCAACATTGCGCCACTGCCCATCGTCACCGGCGCCATGGTGGTTCAGGTGTTCCACCTCGATTTGCTTTGGGGGCTGCTGGCGATTGCGCTGGGACACATGATTGGCGGCGTGGTGATTGCGCTGGCGTCGGCGCAAGGCCCGCGCATGGGCATTCCGCAGATGGTCCAGAGTCGCGGCCAGTTCGGCCGTTATGGCGCGCTGTTGATCGTGTTCTTCGCCGCGCTGATCTACATCGGTTTCTTTATTTCCAACATCGTGCTCGCCGGCAAATCCATCGTCGGCATTGCGCCGTCGGTGCCGGCGCCGCTGAGCATTCTGATCGGCGCACTGGCGGCCACGGCGATCGGGGTGATCGGCTACAACTTCATTCACACGCTGAACCGCATTGGCACCTGGGTGATGGGCAGCGCGTTGCTCGCCGGTTTCATCTACATATTTGCCCATGACTTGCCGGCGGACTTCTTTACGCGCGGCAGTTTCAACCTGTCGGGCTGGCTGGCGACGGTGTCGCTGGGGATCATCTGGCAGATCAGTTTCTCGCCGTACGTGTCCGATTACTCGCGTTACCTGCCTGCGGATATTGGCATTGCCAAACCGTTCTGGGCGACTTATCTGGGCGCGACGCTGGGCACGATTCTGTCGTTCAGCTTCGGCGCGGTGGCCGTGCTGGCGACCCCGGAAGGCACTGAAGCGATGGTCGCGGTCAAGCAGTCGACGGGTTGGCTCGGGCCAATTCTGATGGTGCTGTTTCTGCTCAATATCATCAGCCACAACGCGCTGAATCTGTATGGCGCGGTGCTGTCGATCATCACCTCGATCCAGACTTTCGCCAGCCAATGGACGCCAAGCATCAAGGTGCGCGTCGTGTTGTCGAGCGTGGTGCTCGCGGGTTGCTGCGTGGTTGCGCTGGGCGCGTCGGCGGATTTCATTTCCGAGTTCATCGGTTTGATTCTGGCGTTGCTGCTGGTGCTGGTGCCGTGGGCGTCGATCAACCTCATCGACTTCTACCTGATCAAGCGCGGCTGCTACGACATCACCTCGATCTTCCGCGCCGATGGCGGGGTTTACGGGCGCTTTAATCTGCACGCGATCATTGCTTACTTCATCGGCATCCTCGTGCAACTGCCGTTCGCCAATACCTCGCTGTACGTCGGGCCTTACGCCAATCTGGTCGAGGGTGCGGACTTGTCCTGGCTGGTCGGCCTGGTGGTCACCGTTCCGTTGTATTACTGCCTGGCCACACGCGGCCAGACTCAGCAGAGCAGGGCGGCCAGGTTGGGTTACACCGACTGACCTGATCTGCTTCAGCACAATGCCCGGCCCTTCGCCGGGCATTGTTGTTTACGCATCCCGGCGGTCAATCAAATTGGCCACATCGATCCCCTTTTGGCCCATCCCCCACTGTGCTCCAGCTACGCTGTCAGCAAGAATCAAAACCACAACGAGACGCTCGACCCTTTTTACCCTTGGCTACCTTTACAGCCGCTGCCGTGTACATAACATAAAAACCATCGAACTCACGCTGCCTTTTGGGGAACAACCATGGTCACGATGAAACGCATTCTGGGTGCCACTGTGTGTGGGCTGTCGCTGTTGGCCGGCGCGGTCCAGGCTGAGCAACGCGAACTGCGCGTGTACAACTGGGCGGATTACATCCTGCCGTCCGTGCCCAAGGATTTCGCCGCAAAAAGCGGCATCAAAGTGACTTGGGATACCTTCGACACCAACGAATCCCTCGAAGCCAAACTGCTGACCGGCAACTCCGGCTACGACCTGGTGGTGCCGTCGAATCAGTTCCTTGAAACGCAGATCAAGGCTGGCGTGTTTCAGAAGCTGGATAAATCCAAACTGCCGAACTGGAGTCATCAGGATCCGGAACTGTTGAAACTGCTGGGCAAGAACGATCCGGGCAACCAGTACGGCGTGCCTTACATGGTTGGCACCGTGCTGATCGGCTTCAACTCGGCCAAAGTCAAAGCGGCACTGGGCGACAACGCGCCGGTGGACAGTTGGGATCTGGTGTTCAAGCCGGAGAACATGGAAAAGCTCAAATCCTGCGGCGTGGCGATGCTTGATTCGCCGACGGAAATCCTACCGCTGGCCCTGCATTATCTGGGCCTCGACCCGAACAGCCAGAACCCCGCCGACTATGAAAAAGCCAAGGAGCTGATGCTCAAGGTTCGCCCGTACGTGACTTACTTCAACTCGGCCAAATACATGACTGACATCGCCAACGGCGATATTTGCGTGGCCATCGGTTATTCCGGCAGCTTCTACCAGTTCGGCAATCGCGCCAAAGAGGCGAAAAACGGCGTGGTGGTCGACTGGCGCTTGCCGAAGGAAGGCGCGCCGATCTGGTTCGACACCTTCGCCATTCCGAAGAGCGCGAAGAACGTCGCCGAGGCGCATGAATTCCTCAACACCTTGCTCGACCCGAAAGTGATTGCGCCGATCAGCGACTTCCTCGGCTACCCGAATGCGAACAAGGATTCGATGCCGCTGATCAACAAGGAAATCACTGACAACCCGAACCTGACACCGACCCCGGAAGCGCTGAAAAACCTCTACGTCGTGCAGCCGTTGCCGCAAAAACTTGAGCGTGTACGCACCCGCGTGTGGACCAACATCAAGTCCGATAAGTAACACCGCTCCCCCTGTAGGAGTGAGCCTGCTCGCGATAGCGCCAGATCAGTCAACATCGCGTCGTTTGACAGACCGCTATCGCGAGCAGGCTCACTCCTGCAAGGTTTTGTGGTGTGTCATTCCGTGCTGCGTTCGGTTTCTCTAGTCATCACCAGACTCAGCAGAACCGAACTCAGGATGACCCCGCCGACCACCGCCAGCGACCATTCCACCGGCATGTGCAACCACGGCATCAACACCATCTTGCCGCCGATGAACACCAGCACAATCGCCAGCCCGTACTTGAGCAAGTGAAAGCGGTCCGCCATGTCCGCCAGCAGGAAGTACAGCGCGCGCAGGCCCATGATCGCGAAGATATTCGAAGTGAACACAATGAACGGATCAGTCGTCACGGCGAAAATCGCCGGGATGCTGTCGACCGCGAACATCAGGTCACTGGCCTCGATCAGCACCAGCACCAGAAACATCGGCGTGGCCCAGCGCACGCCGTTCTGCAGGATGAAAAACCGTTCGCCGTGAAAACCACTGGTGATGCGCATATGCCCGCGCACCCAGCGCAGCAGCGGATTCTTGTCCAGGTCCGGCTGGTGGTCGGCAAACACCAGCATCTTGATCCCGGTGAAGATCAGGAACACGCCGAACGCATACAGCAGCCATTCGAACTGCGACACCAGCCACACCCCGGCAAAAATCATCACCGCGCGCATCACGATCGCGCCGAGCACGCCGTACAACAGCACCCGCCGTTGCAGCTCCGGCGGTACGGCGAAGTAGCTGAAGATCATCACGAAGACGAACATGTTGTCGATCGACAGCGATTGCTCGATCAGATAACCGGTGAGGAATTCGAGGGTTTTTTCCCGGGCAATCTCGGCGCCGAACGCGCCGTGCAGATACCACCAGAGCAGGGCGGCGAAACTCAGTGCCAGCAGGCACCAGGCGATGACCCAAGACAAGGCTTCGCGCACTGAGACCCGATGCGCCTTGCGCCCACCGAAGACAAACAGGTCCAATGCCAGCATGGCAAGTACGAAGACGATGAAGGCGCCCCACATCCATGGTTCGCCGATATTGATGTTGGTGGCTGGCATGTCACGCTCCCTGTCTATTCTTGGATTGGGGTCAGACGAGGCCATGCTAGCGACCAGTTTGCGGCAAAGAAAAATCGTTTATTTCTGCGCAACAGTTCGTTAAAAACGAACTATCTGCCCTCGTTGACAGCTCGGGCACTTTTTACGGAGCAATGTTTCCAGCGATGAATACCGACATTCTCGAACCTCAAGCGGTGTGCAGTCCGATCACCAGCAGCGCGATTTTCATCGTTGCGACGCTGAATGCGGGGGCTGATGCCGCGCAAACCGTCAAAGACTGGTGCGGCGATGTCGCCGGGCTGGTGCGCTCGGTTGGCAAGCGTGTCCCGACCGGCAACCTGACCTGCATTTGCGGCTTTTCCTCGAACGCTTGGGATCGCCTGTTTGGCAATCCACGTCCGGCGTCGCTGCACGGGTTTCGCGAGTTTGGCGGGGAGGGCCGACATGCCCCGGCAACCCCGGGCGATCTGCTGCTGCACATTCGCGCCGATCAAATGGACCTGTGTTTTGAACTGGCCACGCAAATCATGGCGGTTCTCGGCGATGCGGTGACGGTGGTCGACGAAGTGCAGGGTTTCCGCTATTTCGACATGCGCAGCATCATCGGTTTCGTCGACGGCACGGAAAACCCGGTCGGACGCAAAGCGGTCAATTTCACCATCGTCGGTGACGAAGATCCGGGCTTTAGCGGTGGCAGTTATGTGCTGGTGCAAAAGTACCTGCACAACATGACCGCGTGGAACGGCCTGAGCGTTGAAGCGCAGGAACGCGTTATCGGGCGCACCAAGCTCTCCGACATCGAACTGGATGACGCGGTCAAACCGAGCAACTCGCACAGTGCCCTGACCACTATCACCAACGCAGCCGGCGAGGAAGTGAAGATCCTGCGTGACAACATGCCGTTCGGCCGACCGGGGGCAGGGGAGTTCGGCACGTTCTTTATCGGTTACGCGCGCTCGCCGGAACCGATGGAGCAGATGCTGGAAAACATGTTCGTCGGCAAGCCGCCGGGTAATTACGACAAGTTGCTGGATTTCAGCACGGCGGTCACCGGTAGCCTGTATTTCGTGCCGTCGGCGGATTTACTGGAAGAGCTGGCGGATCGCTGATCAACGAAAAAACTCCCCCGGCGTCTCCCCAAACTGCTGTCGAAACGCCGCAATAAACGCCGACGTCGAGTCATACCCGCAGGCCAGCGCGACGTCGGTGACGCGTTCACCTTTCTCCAGCGGTGTCAGCGCGCCGAGCAGGCGCAAGCGCTGGCGCCAGGCGCGGAAGGTCAGGCCGGTGTCGCGCAGAAACAGGCGGGTGAGGGTCTTCTCGGTGACGCCGAACTTCTCGCTCCAGTGGCTCAGCGTGGTTTGCTGTTCCGGGTGTTGTTCCAGGCTCTGGCAGATCTGCTTCAAGCGCGCGTCTTGCGGCAGCGGCAGCATCAGGTCGATCTGCGGTGCTTCGGCCAGTTGATCGAGGATCACTTGCGCCAGACGTCCATGCGGGCCGCTCTGGTCGTACTCCACCGGAACCTGACTGAACGCGCGGATCAGCTCCCTGAGCAGATCGCTGACGCCGAGTACATGACAGCGCTGGAGCGCCCATCCGGCAACGCTGCAATCTATGTACAGGCTGCGCATTTCCGTGTGCGGCGAGCTGAACACCCGATGCGGTACGCCCGCCGGGATCCACACCGCGCGTTCGGGCGGGGCGACAAAGCGGCCGGCGCTGGTCTGGATTTCCAGCACACCCTGAATCGCATAGGACAACTGCACCCACGGGTGACTGTGGCGCCGGGTCAGCGCGCGATTGGGCAGCGATTCGGTGCGCCCGTACACTGGACGCGGCAGGCTGGGCAGCCCGGGAATGCTGCGCCGAACGCTTTTGTCATGTCCTTTAGGCGGCATCTTGTGGCCCTTCGGCGTTAGTCGGTAATTCGCAGCCACGTTAGAGTCGTCGGCACGCCCTGGCAACCCCCGGATGAACCGACCATGACTCGCCCACGCTTTTTGCCCGACAACTTCACCCTGACGCTGATCGGCGTCGTACTGCTGGCCAGTTTCCTGCCGGCCAGCGGCCAGGTCGCCGTCGGCTTCGGCTGGCTGACCAACATCGCCATCGCGCTGCTGTTTTTCCTGCACGGCGCCAAACTGTCCCGCGAATCGATCATCGCCGGTGCCGGGCACTGGCGCCTGCACTTGCTGGTATTTGGCCTGACCTTTGTGCTGTTCCCGATTCTCGGGCTGGCGCTGAAACCGCTGTTGTCTCCACTGATCGGCGACAAGCTGTACATGGGCATGCTTTACCTGTGCGCACTGCCGGCAACGGTGCAATCGGCGATCGCCTTCACTTCGCTGGCGCGCGGTAATATTCCGGCGGCGATCTGCAGCGCGGCAGCTTCTAGCCTGTTCGGGATTTTCCTCACGCCATTGCTGGTGACGCTGCTGCTCGACGTCCACGGTGATGGCGGATCGACGCTGGATGCGATTCTGAAAATCAGCGTGCAGTTGTTGCTGCCATTCATTGTCGGGCAGATCGCCCGTCGCTGGATCGGCGCATGGGTGGGGCGCAACAAGAACTGGCTGAAGTTCGTTGATCAGGGTTCGATTCTGTTGGTGGTCTACGGCGCATTCAGTGAAGCGGTCAACGAAGGCATCTGGCATCAGATCCCGCTGGTCGAACTGCTCGGGCTGGTGGTGGTTTGCTGCATCCTGCTGGCGCTGGTCTTGCTGGCGTCGACGCTGCTCGGCAAGGCGTTCGGTTTTAGCCAGGAAGATCGCATCACCATTTTGTTCTGCGGCTCGAAAAAGAGCCTGGCCACCGGTGTGCCGATGGCGCAGGTGTTGTTTGCCGGTAGCACGATTGGTGTGTTGATTCTGCCGTTGATGCTGTTCCATCAGATTCAATTGATGGTCTGCGCGGTGCTCGCTCAGCGTTATGCGAAACGGCCGGAATCGGTGCCGGAGCTGATGGCGCAAGTCGATCCATGATGCTGACCGCCTGGTTCCTCCAACCTCCGACGCCCGGCGACCCATCAGTTCAACCCGTTCGTCCTATTGCGGGAAGTTGCTGCATCTGACTTTGATCAAGGTGTTAGGGCAAGCACCAGTGTTGTGTGCAGGGCGAGCAGCTATGGCCCAGATCTGAATTGATCTCATGAGTTCAGGAGTATTTTGTTGGAGCAGCGTTCAAGATGACTTAATGAATGGGGCTGTTGCGCCTATCGGATTGGCACGTTGGTTGTTGCACAGATATGATGAATCAAGGCTTGAATCGCTTCGACGCTTGAATCGGCTGACCGGCCAGTTACCCCTATGACTCCAGGCGGTTTTTTCCCTTCCTGATCCCGACAGGAAGAAGTCATCGTCGCCTGTCTGGATCGATCTTCTATGACATCTCAAGGACATCAAGGCGCAACCGGAACTGTTGCGGAAGATGAACATGCCTCCAGAGCGACTCCCCTCGCCGGATTCGAGTACCAGATAGATGTCTCAGTCTGGCTTGCTCTCGATTTGATTCTGGTATCCCGACAGACCAGAGAGGTGGTGCTCGAGCCGGCAAGTCAGGAAGATCTTGAAGCAGAACTTTCAGGTCAAGAGCCGGGACGGCTCGTGAGTCTGGTGCCGATGGCCGACTATACATTGGTTGTCCAGGCTAAGAGGCGTGAAGGTAATGCCTGGACACCGAAGACGCTCAAAAGCCTGCTTGAATACGGCAGTACAATCAGGCCCAGTGCATCCACTCGGCTGGCCGATCCCCGCTGCCGTTACTTGCTGGTTACCAGTGCGGGCCTGAACGGTGATGCGCAAAAGCTCGGTCGGCGCAGACCGGGAATGTGGCCCGGCCCGGACACATTACCGCAGTTGATCGCTAAGGGCCTCAATCACGACATCACCGGGCGATTTGCTGTCATTGCCAATCAGGACGACGAGCGTCTTCGCGTTGATATTGATCGACTTCTTCGAGAAAGCTGTCGCGTACCCAATGCTCGACTTGAGGCGTGCCTCATCCAGTTGCGAGAAGCCGCTCGTGCCCGAATAGTGCGAGCAGGGGGGGGGCGTTTGGAGCGTCAGGAACTCGAAGACATCATTCGCCGGCATGACGGCTATCTCGCTAGCTCGCCAGAGCTCGAGCATTACGTTTACCCGACTAACTGGTCAGATCTGCGAGCGCAGATGGCACAGAAATCGGCGGCGATTCTGGTCGGCCAATCCGGTACAGGGAAAACCCTTGCGACTCAAATGCTCTATGACGAATTGCGCAAAGTACATCCCGGGCTGACGCGAGTATTGATCAGGCAGGGCCCTTCACAACTGCGCGACGATACGACTCCAGCGCCCGTACTCTACGACATCGAGGATCCGTGGGGGCGGTTCGACTTTGATCAAAATAGTCGCGCGTGGAACGATCAACTCGGCCGTTTTTTCGCCAGTGCCAGAACCGACAGAATGATAATTGCAACGTCGAGACGGGACGTTGCATTAGCATCAGGCTCTTTGGATACGATAAAAAACTGGGAGATCAAACTGGAGGCTGAGCACTACGGTTCGGATCAACGGCACAGGCTCTACACGACTCGAGTAGACAGTTTGCCGCAAGCACAGCAAAAGCTCACTCGTCTGTCTGAAACCCAAGTGCTGGGCGAACTTGCTACACCGCTAGAAATTCAGAAATTCTTCGATGCCATACGAGCGTTGGATCCTGAGGATTTTCACAGCGATTTTTTTATCGTGAATGAGGCCATTCGTCGTGCACACCAAAACTCGATAGAGCAAACGGTCATTGAGCAGATTGAGGCACGCGGAGATATAGACGCTGCCGCGATACTTTGGGCCCTCCTTGGAACCGGCGACCAAGTGACTCGCTCGATCCTTCTTGTGGTCGAGGATGGTCTATGTGACATGGATGAAAAAAATTCCGCGAATGTCTCTTCGCTGGTTGATTGCTTTGTCGCCGCTCGTAACTTCCGCCAAAACGAAGCAGGTGACCTTACCTATTACCATCCGAGAGTCGAAGCCGGAATCACCCGAGCGCTTGAGAAAAATCGTCGGCAAGTACGGCAGGCGTTGCGTCGACTGATTGATTTTCTGGTTTTGTGCAAGCGTCCAACAATCGAATGGGGCGTTGCAACAGCGGCTCTCATACTTGAACGGGTCGGCACTTCCTTTGCAATTGAACCTGGTGAAGCCGTGCAAGCCAGGATTGATGCATGGCTGGAAGCAAGGCTTATGGAAGGCGGGAAGGAGTTCGAACAGTATCTAAAATGCGCTGCCAATGTGGGGTCCAGCGCGAGCAACGCTGCAGAGGTTGCTCGCTTTTTATTGACTCGAGCCCCAACCGCGTATGCCGGAAGGGATGAGTGGGAAGCGTTGATGCGACCGGCTGAGTGGTATTGCGCGCGCGCGGTTTCAATGTCTACAAAGCCTCTGTTGGAAACGTTCATACGAACACTGTTGCCGATTGATTTTGCTAGTTATCCGGCAAACTTCGCCCAAGAACTTTCAAAATTTGTACACGGTCTGGAGTCTGCTTTTATGGATGCTGCACGCGCAGTAGTTCAGGCCGGCGACTTGTTTTCGCATGACGCTATTGCTTATGGCGCGCTTCAGGACTTCGACGGGTTCGAAGAAATAGTTGATTTGGCAGTGAGCTTTCTGACGCCAACGGAGGACGACCTTCGCAAACGTGCGATAGATTACCTTGATGTGGTCAACTGCGTTTATGACGAGGAGCATGAGTTCTTTCTTCACGACAATGACCAAGGGCAGGCGGCCCGTCAGTTTCTCGAAGCATATGTCAATGTCGCTCGTGCCAAACGAAACTGGGAATGTTTGGCGCGTCACCGGCATATAAAATGGCTTAGGCATCATTGGCTGTGGAGTTTCTCTAGAGATGTTCGCTTGCATTCACTGGACGATGACGAACTTGCTGCAGCCTTCGCTGTTGGATACGGGACAGAGGAGGAGGAATACCTCTGGTTGGCGTTATTGTCAGACTGGAAAGAGCAATACAGTGTTGCCCTTCACACGCGGCTGCGTGAAGGGGCGTCGACGTTTGCCGTCGACTCTTCAGCATTGGCTTGCGTTTTAAGGAATGATCAACAGGGCTGGCGGGAGCTTTTGGCTTATCTGAGACAAGAGCGGAATGTTGAGCGATTTGTAAATATCGGGCGAGGGCTCGCGCATCTTCATTGCGATGAAACCCAAAAAGGCCAGAACGCGCTGGCTGAGGCGGCTCGGATGCAATTACCTGCGCCGTTCAACGAAATCTGCGCTGCGGAAATCGAGCTGAAGAAAGAAAAACGGGTCGTTCTTTCGCAAACAGCGCTGCAAACGTTGCAAGGTATTGAGAATGCAGACGCTTTGATACGCTCCCTCCGGTTGCAACTGGATGCACACTGTCCGCTATTCATCGAGCCGGATGTGTGCTGGGCATTAGAGACAAGCTATGACTTCGACACGGTTGTGAACGCGGTATCGGCAGCTATCCGGCATGGGATGGCATCATATGTGAACGCTGCTTTGAAAAACCAGTTCGCGCATGCCGTAGCGATGGCGCTCGGTGCCATTGCCTCATCGCTGGAGGGGCCTTTGCCGGCGTACCTGCTGGATCTTGCAAACCATCGAGGGAGCCCGGTTCGATTGACTTTGGCAGAAGCGCTCTGTGCAAATGTTCATCCTTCCTATCAGCAAACGCTGATCAAGCTTGCCAAGGATCAATGGTGTCAGAGTGACCTGTACCCCAATTCGGAGTATCCAATAGCGCGGGTTGCAATTGCTGGACTCATCGAACTTGGCGGGGTCGAGTATCGTGACGGTCTCGAGCTGTGGAGCAAGGCCATACTTTCCTCAGACGATGAAGTGCTCGCCGGTATTTTCCGCGTGCTGGCGAACTCTGGTGCAAATCTACAACGAATGCTTTTTGATTGGGCAATGACACCGGATACAGGCCGTTCGCAATCTGCTGCTATTGTTGCTCTCTTGGATTCACGCGAATCTATCGATCAGCGACTGATCGAAGAGTTTAGCGCCGACCAGATCGCTACGTGCCATGCACTGGGGGCGGGTCTTCTAGCAGTGCTTCTGGGGGAGCGAGGTTCTGTTGTATCAGTACAGCGGATAGCAAAGGATTTGGCAATTAACCGCGTGCGTAGTTCTCTTTTATTTCTCGTAGCGGGCGTGCTGAATAAACGCGATCCTGTTGTTGCGAGGGAAATAGTGCAGTGGGTTACCTCCGATCCGGAAGTATTGGATTGGGCCCTGTCATGCACGACTACTACCATTGATGAAGCCCGGATTGCGGAGTTCGGGGAACCAGAGATCATTTCTCAGATCCGGCGGTATAAAACTCGGCTCAGTAATTAAATCCGCCCGAATACTTCACCGCGGCTGCCCGCGAGGGCACGTTCAATGTGCGCAACAACGACGACACATGAATCCGCACCGTGAACGGGGAAATATCCAGTTCACGGGCGATTTCCTTGTTGGTCTTGCCTTGGGCGATCAAGCGCAGGACGTCTTGCTGACGAGGCGTAAGGGCGGCGCCGGTTTCCAGCGGCAGCAAGCCGGACGGCGCAAACTTCACCAGCACCTCACCTTCACGAATCGCCAGAATCGCCTGACCGATTTCATCGGGGGCAATGTTTTTGCCGATAAAACCGTCAATGCCAGCGGTCATGACTTCGCTGATCAGCGACTCATCATCGACCATCGACACCACAATCAGCGTGGTACGCGGCAAGCGTCGACGCAGTTCGGCGAGCTGGCTCACACACGTGAGCCCGGGGAAGCGCAAGTCGAGAATCAATGTGTCCGGCTCGCCCAAAGGCAGCAGCGCCAGTACGGCGTCGAGATCGCCCGCTTCTTCGATAACGGCTTCGGGCAGCAACCGCTGCACCGTGCGCAGCATCGCCTCGCGAAACAGCGGGTGATCGTCGGCTATGATAATTCGGCAGGTCATGGCATGACCCTCCCTGGGTCAGGCGTTACTCAAGGCTTGCACCTTAGCACCGGGCGCGAAGGTTGCCTGTAGGCTGATTCGGAAACTGACGATTGCCGCACAAGGACGTTTAACCATGAAGTTCGAGAAAAACACCGAACTCGATCAGGCCAACCTGCGCATTATCATTGCCAGTATTGCCGTGGTTTACATGCTGATACTGGGTTTTTTGCCAGGCCAGCGCTTCGATACATACCTGCCGATCATTACCTACATCATTGTGTTTTTGTTGGCCTCGATCGCCCTGCGCCAGGCGATTGCGCGCTGGCCAGGGCATTACCCGGCGCGACGGATTTTCGCCATGATCCATGATTACACCGGCACCTGCTTTGGTCTGGTGGTGGGCGGCGAGATGGCGTTGCCGCTGTACGCGGTGATCATCTGGGTCAACCTCGGCAATGGCATGCGCTATGGCTCGCGCTATCTGGCGATTGCCACGGCGCTGGCGCTGCTGGCATTGCTGTGTGTTTATCGCCTGACGCCGGTGTGGCAGGCGCAACCGTTCATGGTGTTGATGCTGATGCTCACCAGCACGGTGATTCCGTTCTATGCGCACTTGTTGCTGGAACGCACGCGTAAGGCATCTGAAGAGGCGGTGGCGGCGAATCTGGAAAAGTCGCGGTTTCTCGCCCAGGCCAGTCATGATTTGCGTCAGCCGATTCATTCCATCGGTCTGTTTACTGCCTGTCTGCGTGAGTCGAGACTGGGCGAGGAGGAGCGGCGCTTGGTCGACAATATCGACCGTTCGTTGCTCAACGTTTCGCAACTGTTCCGCTCGATTCTCGATCTGTACACCCTTGATAACGGCCGGGTTCTGCCCAAACTGCAAACCCTCAATTTAGGGGAATGGCTCGCGGATCTGATTCGCCAGAACGCTGAAGCCGCGCGTTGGGCCGGGGTCGAATTGCATGTGCGCCCCTGTGAATATTGGGTGCGCACGGATCCGGCGTTGCTCGCGACCATGGTGCAGAACGTACTGTCCAACTGCTTCAAATACGGTGCGCATCGGCCGGTATTGATCGGTGTGCGTCGGCACGGGGCAGGGCTGTCAATCGTGGTTTATGACCGTGGCAACGGTATCGCCGAGGAGCATCAGGCCAAGGTGTTCGAGGAGTTTTATCGGGTACGGCAAGTGCGCGACAAAGACGTCGAAGGCGTGGGCTTGGGGCTGTCGATCGTCAAGCGTCTGGGTGAGTTGATTGGTGTCGGCGTTACTCTGCGTTCGCGACTTGGGCGCGGAACGGCGGTGACTTTGTACGGGTTGCCGATCGCCGCGCCAGCGCCGTTAACGATTAATCGGAATGAGGCGCGCCAAGTCGGTTTGCTGACCGGGCTGAAGGTATGCCTGGTGGAAGATGACCGCAATGTGCTGCTGGCGACTTCAGCGTTGCTGGAGCGCTGGGGCTGTGTGGTTCAGGCCGAGTTGACGGCTCAGGATCTGGTCACCGACTGCGACATCATCGTCGCCGACTATGACCTCGGCACTCATGCCACCGGCATCGAATGTATTGATGATGTGCGCAGGCAGCGCGGTTGGGCGGTACCGGCGATGATCATCACCGGGCATGACGTCGAGAAAATCCAGGCAGCCCTGCACGACCGCGACATCGCCATCCTGTCCAAACCGGTACGCCCGGCCGAACTGCGCGCGACCTTGCGAGCCCTGCGCGATCGCCAGCCCGAACCCACCGAAAATGCCTTGTAGGTGTCCATGGGGCTGTAGGAGCTGCGGCACGCTGCGATCTTTTGATGTTGATGAGAAGAGCAAGATCAAAAGATCGCAGCCTCGTTGCACTCGACAGCTCCTACAGGGTCAAGCGTCTAGCGTTTGCACAGGTAATCCTGGGTGATGGTGGTTTGCAGGCAGTTGTATTGGCCCATGGTGCGGCAGATGTTTTTCTCCGAGCCGGTCACTTCGGCGTTCTTGTAGCCCCAGGTCTTGCAGCGTTGTGCGGCGACGGTCAGGCCTTGTTCGGCGCTGGTCTGGCCGCTTTCGAATTGGCCCAGTTCATAGGAGACCTGGACGATGCCATCGTTTTTGCTGCCGCCAGTGGCTTCCCATTGTTTTGGCGTGGCGCAGCCAGTGAGGAAAAGGGCGCTGAGGGTGAGTGTCGCGATCAAGATTTTCATGAGCAAACGGAGTCCTTTACCGGGCGGAGAAGTTATTGCAGCGGGATTGGCGAGGCGCCTTTCGGCAGGCACGACAGCGGCGGCGACATCATGCCCATGCTGGCCACGGCGATGATTACGCCGCTGGGCAATTCACAGTTGTATTCCCCGGCCGGGGTGTACGCGGTGTAGTAGGTGAGGGTGCTGTCGTTGCGGATGTTGTCGATTTTCGACACCGGTTTACCGATCACCGTCTGAGCGCGTTCCTTCATGCTCGCTTCAGTCGGTTTCACGGTCTGGCAGCCGGCCACGCTGAGCAGCACGGCACCGAATACGGCGATTTTGGTGAGGTTTGCATGGAGTTTCATGGTGTTTCTTCCTTGGTGTTGTTCTGATTTCCAGGCACAACGATCCCGCACGCTGCGAACTGGCAACGTTGAGGAACATCGGGGGTTGCGGGGGAATATAACGCCAGCTGACAGGCCGGTCGATTAGCACAAATGTGCTAGTGCGGCGCTCAACAGGCAGCTCGCTAAAACCGCCTGTTGCGCCGAAGGAGGATTACTGTGGACTGTTGAACTGGTCGGAATAACTGCCGGTCATCAGTGCGGAGGCGACGCGATCAGAACCAACGCCGACACGAGAATAGGCAAACCGGTTGATGCCGGTGCGATCGGCGCCATCTGCCGCCAATGCGCCTGCACCGACATGATCGGCACCATCAGAAGCGACTGCGCCTGCACCGACATGATCGGCGCCATCAGAGGCGACCGCACCCGCGCCAACATGGTCGGCGCCATCAGAAGCGACCGCGCCTGCACCGACATGGTCGGCACCATCAGAAGCGACTGCGCCTGCCCCGACATGATCGGCACCATCAGAAGCGACTGCGCCCGCGCCGACATGATCGGCACCATCAGAAGCGACCGCACCCGCGCCGACATGATCAGCACCATCAGAAGCCACGGCGCCTGCACCGACATGATCGGCACCATCTGAAGCGACTGCGCCTGCACCGACATGATCGGCGCCATCAGAGGCGACCGCACCCGCGCCAACATGGTCGGCGCCATCAGAAGCGACCGCACCCGCGCCGACATGATCAGCACCATCAGAAGCCACGGCGCCTGCACCGACATGATCAGCACCGTCGGAAGCTACCGCGCCTGCACCGACATGGTCGGCGCCGTCGGAAGCCACCGCACCTGCACCGACATGATCGGCACCATCAGAAGCCACCGCTCCGGCCCCGACGTGATCCGATCCATCGGAAGCCAACGCCTGCGGTTGTGCAGCCCAGACATTGGGCACCACCACGGTCGCCACGACCGCCAGAAGCACGCCTGACAACAGCTTGTGTTTCATTGTTTTCTCCATGACCCGGCAGCCACAAAGCGATAAGGCATCGTCCGCCGCTTGTTCGCTGGCGTTATGACTCATTGGCCTGGGTCAGTCTGGTGGGCGAAAGGCACGGGCACACCGTCAGGCGTGCGGGTGTCGACAGAATCATGATCGAACTGATTGAGTATAGATCGCGATAGCGAGGCGGTACGGCGGGGGGATCGGCGGCCTTTAGGCGCTTATCTTCCTGCCCGTTTTGAGCAAAGCTCAAATCAGTCTAAAAACTCTGATTCAAGTCCACGAGGCTTTGCTAGGCTCAAAGGTGTAGGCGAAGACGCAGACTGATGCGCAATCGGATAGCAAGGGGGCGTGGGGCGCGCTCCGAAAGGTACACGGTTAGAAAGATCTCCGCGCTGAGATCCAGCCCTTATGCCGTGTGAAGCAGCCGAGGCCGTACCTTTTCAATTTGGCCCGGTACTGTGGGAAGCCCGATAAACCTTGTAAGCCAGAGACCAGCACTGGCCGCCTGCTCGAACACCAAAGCCCGCTTCGTGCGGGCTTTGTCGTTCTTGCCAGGTCAGATCGATTGCAGCGCTTGCGCGAGGTCGGCGCGCAGGTCTTCGACGTCTTCAACGCCCACCGATAGACGCACCAGGCCATCGCCAATCCCCAGTTTTGCGCGGGTATCAGCCGGAATGGTTGCGTGGGTCATGATCGCCGGGTGCTCGATCAGGCTTTCCACGCCGCCGAGACTTTCCGCGAGGGCGAAGATCTTCACGTTCTCAAGGAAACGGCGTGCACCGTCCAGATCACTGTTCAGGTCGACGGAAATCATCCCGCCGAAACCACGCATCTGGCGCTTGGCCAATTCATGCTGCGGATGCGAGGCCAGCCCCGGGTAGTAAACACGTTTAACCTGCGGCTGCTGCTCCAGCCACTGCGCCAGATCCAGCGCATTGCTGCAATGACGCTCCATGCGCAGTGCCAGCGTCTTCACCCCGCGCAGGGTCAGAAACGCATCGAACGGCCCGGCAATCGCACCGACCGCGTTCTGCAAGAAGCCCAGCTTCTCGGCCAGTTCCTGGTTCTGGCCGACCACGGCGATCCCACCGATCACATCGGAGTGGCCGTTCAAATACTTGGTGGTCGAGTGCAGCACGATGTCGAAACCCAACTCCAGCGGCCGCTGAATATATGGGCTGGCAAAGGTGTTATCGGCCACGCTGATGATCCCGCGTGCACGGCAGATACGGGCGATAGCGGCGAGGTCCGACAGGCTCAGCAGCGGGTTGGTCGGTGACTCGACAATCACCAGGCGTGTGTCGTCCTGCAGCGCCGCTTCGAACGCCGCCAGGTCAGTCAGATCGACGTAGCTGAAACGGTGTCCGGCACTGCGCTGACGGACCTTGTCGAACAGGCGGAACGTGCCGCCGTACAAGTCATTGCCGGAGATGACGTGCGAACCGGCATCGATCAGTTCGAGCACCGTGGAAATCGTTGCCAGCCCGGAAGCAAAGGCAAACGCCTGGGTGCCGCCTTCCAGGTCCGCCACGCAGCGTTCCAAGGCAAAACGCGTCGGGTTGTGCGAGCGGCCGTAATCGAAACCCTTGTGCACGCCGGGGCTGTCTTGCAGGTACGTGGAGTTGGCGTAGATCGGCGGCATCAGCGCGCCGGTGGTCGGGTCCGGCGTCTGCCCGGCGTGGATCACCCGGGTCGCGAAGCCTTGGGATTTATCGTCGTGCTGACTCATGCGAGGGATCTCCGTAATTGGTTGAGCATGTCGGTGCGAGTGATCAGGCCATGGAAGCCCGATGCATCGGCAATGATCGCGACGAGGCCACGGCTGAGCACCGTTTCCAGCTCAGCAAGGCTGGCGCCAGGGGCAAGGGTTTGCAGTTTGTCGGTCATCACGCTGGAGACGGATTGGCTGAAGCGCGCGGCGTCTTCGTGCACCGCCAGCAGGATGTCGGATTCGTCGATCACACCGACCAGTTGCTTGCCTTCCACCAGCACCGGCAATTGCGAAACATCGGCCAGGCGCATGCGCTGGAACGCGGTCAGCAGGGTGTCGTCAGGGCCGACGCTGATCACGCGGCCGTCCTCGAAGCGGCGGGCGATCAGGTCACGCAAATCACCGTAACCCTTGCGCTGCAACAGGCCTTGATCGGTCATCCACTGGTCGTTGTAGACCTTCGACAGATAGCGCGTACCGGTGTCGCAGACAAAACTCACCACACGTTTCGGCTCGGTCTGTTCGCGGCAATAACGCAATGCGGCGGCGAGCAGGGTGCCGGTCGAGGAGCCGCCGAGAATGCCTTCGGCCTTGAGCAACTGACGGGCGTGGTCGAAGCTTTCTTCATCGCTGATCGAGTAGGCGTGGCGCACGCTGGAGAGGTCGGTGATCGACGGAATAAAGTCTTCGCCGATGCCTTCCACCGCCCAAGAGCCGGGCGTCGGCAGCGAGCCATCGCGGCTGTATTGCGCCATCACCGAACCGACCGGGTCGGCGAGGACCATTTCCAGATCCGGCTGCACGCGTTTGAAGAAGCGGCTCAGACCGGTCAGCGTGCCGGCCGAGCCGACACCGACAACGATGGCATCCAGATCATGTTCGGTCTGCGCCCAGATCTCCGGCGCGGTGCTGCATTCGTGGGCCAGCGGGTTGGCCGGGTTGTTGAACTGGTCGGCGAAAAACGCGCCGGGAATGTCTTTTGCCAAACGGGCGGCGACGTCCTGGTAATACTCGGGATGACCCTTGCCGACATCGGAGCGGGTGATGTGCACTTCGGCACCCATGGCCTTCAAGTGCAGGACTTTCTCGGTGGACATTTTGTCCGGTACCACCAGCACCACGCGATAGCCTTTGGCGCGGCCTACCAGTGCCAGGCCCAGACCCGTGTTGCCGGCGGTGGCTTCGACGATGGTGCCGCCGGGTTGCAGGCGACCATCACGCTCGGCGGCGTCGATCATCGCCAGGCCAATGCGATCCTTGATCGAACCCCCAGGGTTCTGCGATTCAAGTTTGAGAAACAGTGTGCACGGCCCGGTATCAAAGCGGGTGACCTGCACAAGCGGAGTGTTGCCTATCAGCCCAAGTACGGCAGGGCGTGATTCCTTTGACATTTCTTCACCTCTTGGTGGTGTTGATCGCGTTCCAATCGCGGGGAAAAGACTCGCGTGCAACATAGGCTCAGACATCAGCTGTCGCAACCTTTAGTCGGTCGCCAATTCAGCCATTTCGATCTAACGATAGATCGAAATCAAAGACCTGCCGGGGCGGGTTCGAGAGCGTTTACACAGAGGCGTCATCGAGTTTTCAAAGGGCGTCTTCATGGCGACGAACAGCTTGAATTGCCGACAAGTTTCCTGCCGCAAAAAACGTTCAGCCGTGCCAAACGCTCTCATCTCGGAGTGTTTTCAGGAGACAGACTGCGATCATTTGATCATGAGGGAAACTTGTGTTGATCAAGATTAAATTGAGTTTGTCTCACTAGCGACCACTGCCGACAATGGCCGCCATCAACAGAACACTGGAGTTGTTTGTTATGGCACTGGCCCATTCCCTTGGATTTCCGCGCATCGGTCGCGACCGCGAACTGAAGAAAGCGCAAGAGGCGTTCTGGAAAGGAGAACTGAACGAGGCAGGCCTGCGTGAAGTCGGTCGCGAACTGCGCAAGGCCCACTGGGACTTGCAGAAAAACGCTGGCATCGAATTGCTGCCGGTCGGCGATTTCGCCTGGTACGACCAGGTGCTGACGCATTCGCTGATGTTCGGTGTGATCCCTGAGCGCTTCCGCCCGCACGATGGCAAAGCCAATCTGCAGACCCTGTTCGCCATGGCCCGTGGCGTCAGCGACAGTTGCTGCGGCGGGGCGCACGCCCAGGAAATGACCAAGTGGTTCGACACCAACTACCACTACCTCGTCCCGGAATTCAGCGCTGATCAGCAGTTTCAACTGGTCTGGGAGCAGTTGTTCGAAGAGGTCGAAGAAGCCCGTGCGCTGGGCCACAACGTCAAACCGGTGATCATCGGCCCGTTGACGTATCTGTGGCTGGGCAAGGCCAAGGGCGCCGAATTCGACAAGCTGGAATTGCTCGATCGCTTGCTGCCGTTGTATGGGCAGATCTTCGCGCGCCTCGCTGCTCAAGGTGTCGAGTGGGTACAAATCGACGAACCGATTCTGGTACTCGACCTACCGCAGGAATGGAAGAACGCGTTCGAGCGTGCCTACAACCAGATTCAGCGTGATCCGCTGAAAAAACTGCTCGCCACGTACTTCGGTGGTCTGGAAGAAAACCTCGGTCTGGCGGCGAACCTGCCGGTCGACGGTCTGCACATCGATCTGGTGCGCGCCCCGGAGCAGTACCCGACCATTCTCGATCGTCTGCCGGCCTACAAAGTGTTGTCCCTGGGCGTGGTCAACGGCCGTAACGTCTGGCGTTGCGATCTGGAAAACACCTTGGCGACGTTGCGTCATGCCCATGAGCGTTTGGGTGATCGCTTGTGGGTGGCGCCGTCCTGCTCGCTGTTGCACAGTCCGGTGGATCTGGGCCGTGAAGACAAGCTCGATGCCGAGTTGAAAAGCTGGTTGGCCTTCGCTGTGCAGAAGTGCGAAGAAGTCGCGGTTCTGGCTCAAGCGGTCAACGCGCCGGAAGCGCCGAAAGTGCTGCGTGCCCTGACCGAAAGCCGTTCGGTGCAGGCTGCGCGTGCCGCTTCGCCGCGTATTCACAAACCGGCTGTTCAGGCCCGTGTCACCGCGATTACGGCCAAGGACAGCCAGCGTCAGTCGCTGTTTCCCCAGCGCATCGCCAAGCAGCGTGCCGGTCTGGATCTGCCGCTGTTCCCGACCACGACGATCGGTTCTTTCCCGCAAACCGCATCAATCCGCCTCGCTCGCCAGTCGTTCAAACAAGGCAAGCTGACCGAAGCCGAATACACCGAAGCCATGCACAGCGAAATTCGCCACGCGGTGGAAATCCAGGAACGTCTGGGCCTCGATGTGCTGGTACACGGTGAAGCCGAGCGCAACGACATGGTCGAGTACTTCGCCGAGCAACTCGACGGCTACGTATTCACCCGGTTTGGCTGGGTGCAGAGTTACGGTTCGCGTTGCGTCAAACCGGCAGTGATCTTCGGCGACCTCAGCCGCCCGAAAGCCATGACCGTGGAGTGGATCCGCTACGCTCAAGGCCTGACCGACAAGGTCATGAAAGGCATGCTGACCGGGCCGGTGACCATGCTGATGTGGTCGTTCCCGCGTGAAGACGTCAGCCGTGAAGTGCAGGCGCGGCAACTGGCGCTGGCGATTCGTGATGAAGTGGTGGATCTGGAAGCCGCCGGCATCAAGATCGTGCAGATCGATGAAGCGGCGTTCCGTGAAGGTCTGCCGTTGCGTCAGGCGCAGTGGCAGCATTATCTGGACTGGGCGACAGAAGTGTTCCGCCTGTGCGCCTCCGGTGTGCGCGACGAAACGCAGATCCACACGCACATGTGCTACAGCGAGTTCAACGATGTGATCGAGTCCATCGCGGCGATGGATGCCGACGTGATCACCATCGAAACCTCACGTTCCGACATGGAATTGCTGGAGGCCTTCGAAGCGTTCGCTTACCCGAACGACATCGGCCCGGGCGTCTACGACATCCACTCGCCACGCATTCCGGATGCTTCGGAAATGGCTAATCTGCTGCGCAAGGCTGCCAAGCGTATTCCGGCCGAGCGGCTATGGGTCAACCCGGACTGCGGCCTGAAAACCCGTGGCTGGCCGGAGACGGAAGCGGCGCTGGTGCATATGGTCACCGCCGCCCGGCAATTGCGTAAAGAGCTGGCCTGACACCTTAACCACCTGAATAAACACGACCCCTTGTAGGAGTGAGCCTGCTCGCGATAGCGGT
>Ga0307510_10000391_pt1 | contig 41567 bp, 53 predicted proteins | sample 12_EM_MG_FD_207224 | JGI IMG/M metagenome (GOLD analysis project Ga0307510, IMG submission 207224) | Populus trichocarpa ectomycorrhiza microbial communities from riparian zone in the Pacific Northwest, United States - 12_EM | ecosystem: Host-associated > Plants > Roots > Unclassified | place... | reverse complement strand
TCCAATGCGTAGCGTAGATGGGTGTCAGCAGAAGCACGTATGTATACTTACAATTGAGACGGCGACGCAAGATATATGGAAATAGATGCATATGCAGGTAGGGGTTGAATGGGGGGGGGGGGGGGGAAATGGGGTGGGGATAAATCATGGAATCAAGAAATTATCACCTCTAAGCACGCTTCGAAGCGACGAAGGGACCTTCCCAAGGGATGGACATGGCGTCGTCCGACATGCCACGCCAGCTGCCGGCGAACACTTTGCCGTAGTGCAGGTAACCTCGGAAGGTCCACCTAGATCTCATTCGCTGGCTCGGATCAGCCTGCGAACAGTCGATTTAGAATGTTAACAGGGTAATCTTGAACCCGGGTAGGAGGATACGTACCGGCACACGCACGAGCGCGATCAGGCCGTCCCATGGACGCACGCGGCCAAGGAACGTAAAACGTCCCCAAGCCATGCCGTGATAAGCGTCTGTCTGTGTAAAGATGGCTCAGTTGCCAGCCAGGGGTCGGCGCAAGAACAAATGACTCTACCTCTCCAGTGATGATGATATCCCTGATGCCGCTGCAGGTCGTCTCATACGTGTCTTCCTCGTCATCGCCGTCATACGATGACCGCGGGAGACCAGCCTCTGCAAAGTCATCCTCGTAATCCGAGTGTCGAGGAGGGGGACCATCTTCGGCGCTGTACATAGGTTCGTCCATATCGCGGCGAGCTTGACATGTCTCGCATGTATTTTCATTATGCGAGTTGGATTGGCCTTCTTCGAACGTTTCGTGTTCCGTCATGCGTAACTCGCCCATATGGCGGTATTTGAGGTTTGCGCGACCCTGACAAACAAGCAAAGTTTGAATCGTGTCGGGGCTAAGAGGCGAGACGAGGCGAGACAACATACGGGGCGCGTGGCCAGCTCTACCGGAGGGAACCATGCGTTGCAAATGCCATCATCGAGTCGAGAATCGTCTTGGCCTCCAGCGGGCACTGGCCGTTGTGGACTGATGCAGTGGTGCTCCTTTAACCGCATGAACAGTGGCCATGTAGAGATGAAAGGTGATCCCTCGCCAAACTGTTCGGGGTAGTTAAGGGTGGTCGCTAGTGCCAGATACCCTGGCTGGTCGGGGATCTAGGGTCGAGGGGTCAGACCGGAAAGGAGGAGGCAAGGTGAAACACACCATCAGTCGCCCCTGCCAAAGACCATCCATTGACCCAAACGTGTACACGACGCCCTTCAATTCGACGTCCGCCCAGGGATCCCCACACGTGGCGAAGCGCTCCCAGTCATTGTCCCAAGCAGCGCTCGGGGAGAGAAGGCCACGTCTCCATATGCCATCCTCCTCGATCCGCCTTTGCTCTGGCGTGAGCGTCGATTTCCAATCCCAATGCGACGCGTCGACGAATTGTGCACCAAAGTGCGAGTTGACCTCGATGATGTCGGCTCGAGTTTGACCCCAACTGATGCCTTGAGCAAGAGCGTCTGGCCGGTCAATGGGAATACCATCTGGGGTGGTGAGAGGAATCGTCTCGCGACGAGAGAAGTAGATAAGCTTGGCAGCGATAGTGATAGGTGGCGTGCGGAAGCGTATCGGGCGACCATAATGGGACATCTCGACTACGCCATCCTCGCGGGAAGGGAAGACAGGGTATTCCCCGTGGGCAGTTTGCAACGAGACTAGATCGTTGCGTTCCCACTCTTCCGGAAGTGGTAGATGGAATTGCTGGTCTGGGGCGAAGTATGAAAGATACTAAAGGATATGAGACTTGCGGGGGAATCGGGATCGAGAAAGAGACAGACCTTAGAGGCCATGACGACGTAAGGGAGAACCAACGTGACCAGATCATTCCGGTCATCTGAAGATTCGCGTTCGAGGATGTCTGTCGAAAGAAAGATCAGCAAGGAAAGGGAGAGGGGACAGATAGGTGAAAGGAAGGGGACCTTTATCTGTCATAACCCACATGACCCAGAGTGCCAACGCATGTAGAGAGGTGTCCCTAGGCCAACCATTGACGGTGCCTTGCCATAACTGATTGCGGACGAAGTTGTTGACGAACGCATAGGCGTTGGCCCATTCGAGTTGCGCGCGGTTCTTTCCGTCGTTCTCTGTCAAGAGAATGAGGGCAGTGCGAAGGAGGTCCTCGATATCTGGAGCGAAGATGTCTCCGCGGCGAATACGCTGGAGGGTGGTGCAGTATGTCTTGAGTTGTTCGGCGAGGAATTGGGGTTTGAGGGCATGGCGGCCGAACCTGCGGCGGGGTGCATCCACGTCGAACATGCCGCAGAATATTTTTGCGTAGAGATGGATCGAACGGGGGGAGAAGGAAAAGGCGTTGTGCACATACTTGCATGTGCAAAGCAAGGCGATGAGGTCTGAAGGAGGACCGAGGGGTTGTAAGAGGGCGAGCTCTAGAGTGATGCGTTCCAAGACCTCTATGGGGATGTTGAGGAGAGGCGAGGTGTACGACTGCATGGATGGAGGAGGGGGGAGGAGAAAAGGCGAGCGGGGACGGAGTCGAAAGGGAGTGAACGGAGGGACATTGAGGTCGTTTATAAGGCAAATGAGGCAAGTGGGGATTAATTATGCAATCGCTCACTCGGCGTGCGACCTCCCTCGGCGTCTTGACATCTCGAGATTCCGGTCAAATCTCAGCACTCGTGCTGTTAATATTACCTCGAATTTTCCAATATCCCTATTTTTTTTTCACAAAGTTTAGAATATCATCATCCCTCCCCCTCATCCCTGGACAACCGACACAACTCTGACCAACCAACGAGTGCCATCAACGACGCCAGGCGCCCGGGTTGTCCAGGTACCAGGTCCCTGGTCTCGCATTCTTCCCTCTCCTCATTTCCGTCTCGCCGCCTCATCAAATCCCGCCGCCATCCATGGCCACGTCCCTCGTCCGTTCCGGTCTTCCTCTTCTTGCGCTCTCTTCCACCCAGCCCCCACCGCCCCCCCTTTCTCCCACTGCTTCCCCTTCCTCTCCCCCTTCCGGTCCCCCTCCATCTCCCCGTCCCTTGCCGGTCCCGTCCCCCCTTCTGACCTCATTCCACCTCCGCTTCCCTCAATATCCCGTTCCCATAAACATCCACCATGCCGGTAAATATGCAGTTGACGTAAACTTCGGCCGTCGTCAACTATGGCATCTCGGTCCCCACTGGAGGGTACTGTACTCTACAACCCGGATCTCATTTTATTTTGTATTTTGTCATCCTAATACCTCATCCTGATAACCTTTCATGGCCAATCCAAAAAAACCGTCATACTTACGTCTCTTCACCAACTGTCACTATCCCCTTTCCCCCCTTTTCTCATCATACAGTGGCTCCTCTTGTCTGCTTCTTCGTCTTCATCCTCACTTGACACGTGCCTCCGTTTTATTTTATTTTGTTTCATATTCCCTCCAACTCTACTCTTCAGTTTATTCCCCTCGTCTCTGTTTGGAATCCTCCGTGTTCCTCATTCGCGTATCTTTCTTTGGTTGAACGCCTTGTTGGCGGAGGCACACGCGCCGAAGCGTTGTCAAAAAAAACTGTGACTTAAGGGCTTCATGAACCGATCTCCTCACCCAATCGATCCCGCATTGAGCCTCCATCACAGACACGTTGTTGCAAGTCTTCTCTGATCCGTTTGATTACCCAACCAACCACTGATCTGATTCATGTCCATATGACCACTTCTTTTCTCTCTGCAGACATTGTCATCCAGCTAACTATGATCTCGACCAAGGCTGGACATTCCGGTTCACCTCATTGCGGCGTGCCTCCATCTTGATGTCCAATTATTTTTCCTGTATGTCGTAATCTCGTCGCTTCGGGTGTACCTGTGCACAGCTGCGCGCTCCGTCTGTCGTTCTTTGATGATTATCACGAAGCATCAATGTCAGACAACTGCCAGTTGCAAACACTAGGACCCCATGGCTGTTCGACTTGTCACTGCCCCATCGGGCACTCTAGTTCCGTCACCGAAGAAAATTCCTCCTCTTTACGGAAGCCGATCGCATGTGTCGCAGGGGGTGGCTTCCTGTTTGCATTTGATTTTCTCACCTCATTGCAAAGTCAAGGGCATCTTCCACCAGCCTCCTCGTCCTTCATGTGTGTCATGAATGCACCCCTGACCCCAGTCCTCGATTCGATCTTACGCATGTACTGTCATGGCAATCGGTCTCGCCAGAATTTCCTCTACTCTCCAACGAACTTATTGTTTCACAATCGGTGGCGTATCCACTTTCCTGTCCTGGCCAGCTTTCACTCGAGTATCCTTGGCTGTACGTACTAGAGCCAACTTGTCGTCTTTACCCTTGCTTCCGTCTGTCAACCTCTTCTATTTCTCTCGTCACGTTATGTCCTCGGCCTGTTCCTGCGGAACTGCCTCCAAAACATTCGTGTTATCTGGCCGTTCTCACGATGTTTTCTTTTTTCTTGTCACATCCCCCGTGTTTCTGTCAGCAACAGGGAGCTAGACACTTAGGGTTATGACAGGTCTTCCCATCCTAACAACGAAACCTTGTTTCGAACGAAGGCTCGATCAGGTCACCTGCTGGACCGCGTCGTCTGCGCGCACCGCTCCCGTTGCGGTCTTTGATCGTGTGTGACATTTTCCTTCTGCAATCAGAACACTGACCGACGGGCACAAGCGCAGCGCTAACCCATGATCAGTATCTGTGGGTTTATTTGGCTTTGGTCCAGAGCGTTTGTTTGTGGCGCCGTCGTCTCCGTGTCCCAGAAGGGAATACCTACTGCGCCATACATGAGAAACCTTGTATCAGTTTTCGAAATCGTAGCTTCTGGCTGCGAGTAGGTACTTGTAAGATTCCATCCGATCAACCGTTAGGTGTGTCCATCAAACTGGAAATATGACTTAGCTATATACACCAAGTCGTCGTTAACGAATACGACGGGTGTTGTACTCGTTTGTTAAAATTGATTGTCCCCATCAGTGTGTCTGGGGTTTCGTGTCGGGTTTGTGCTTGATCCCTTTTGTCACGCGATTCGCCCCGTGCCCCTGCCGTCAGCTTCCTTCTGCGCCCCGCATTTCCGAGACCTGGGCCGCCGCCCAAATTTTTAGCTGTGATCCACAGAGGTACATCGACGAGGCACGAAGAAACGTGCATTCCCGGTCATAGAAGTGGAGTACACATGGTCGGATGACCTTACGTTTCCCCCCTTCGTGTCGCTTAACAGGAAGCAAGAAGGGGGTGCTTGTGATAGGCGCTTTTGCAAACCCCTATCGATTATACCTGAAACTAATCCCTCGCAAAGTTGTGTCCTAAGGCATTCTGGGCTCGGTGAGGCGGCAGAGATCACTAGCCTATTAAGTGTCTTCATGACACGCAAAAGGCAGACGCCGAACGAATGTACGATCGAGACGCCTTTTTCTAGAATACGTGTTGGACACAACGGGAGCAGGTGCTGCTGCATCGTTGTCTCGCTTCGTTTCTCGTACCCAAGTGGTGCGGTGACATTCGCCTAGCATTTAAGATCGATTTTCTTTTCATCTGTACGACCTGTAGACCTGGGACATGTTTTTCTGGTGCTTTCCCCTAGCCCGTATTGGCATATTCCGAGTCACTCTGGTGTCTTCCACCCTCACTTCTTCTTCACATGTTTGTACTCGCTTAAACGTTTGTTCCACGCCGCCGTACCCTGGGTGGGTCCTGGGGCTTCTTGTCCACGCTGTCAATCACTTAACTGCCGCCTGATGTTTGTCTGCCTCGTCACCGCCACGTTCCGTCTGTCGGGTCGCATCAAGCGCGTCTGCTGTCAATCAATATGTTTAAGCGTCTCGCACAAGAGGATGTTCTGATCGCGCCCACCGATGGATCGTCCATGTGGGAGCATGGAAAGCGTGAGTTCCCAGCTCGCCTCGTTTCTGCGAGCGTTTGCTGTCTTTCGTTCAAGCGTGCATCTGTGACACGATCTAATTTTGATCGGTTACAAACTCCTGACGATCCATTCTTTCATGAATCATGAATTCTTATTGATATTCCCACCCTCCCCAACCGCCCATTCTCAATCCTATCAGCTATCGCTATCGCGATCTCCGCCACGCTCGGGTGATACCTACGACGACCACATACCTAATCTTCGAGATGGGTGGGCTCATGGACTGTGGTTGCACGATGGCTAAATCTCCAGTAGGGGCTCTCGCTCGATGTTCCCCCACGCGATTCCAAACTGTCCATCCTGTCAAAAAGAGTTTGCTCATGTTATCTAGAAGTGTCAGTCGAAGAAGGGAAACTTTCCAAACGGTGGTGTGTGACTGTGTGAAATGTCCAAATATGGTGAGTGTATTGCTGAAAACGATCTCCCAGGTTGAACACTTTGGACGCATAGTCGAGGCGCTGTATAAAAGGTTGGATCGTCCTAGCGCGACTCTTGCACCGACTCCCACCTGCCATGGGGTCTTCTCAGCCGTTCATCCCAGTCTTGAAGGATATTCCCCCGCCCTCGCGCGCCCTTTCTTCCTCCATATGGGCCCCTCAGCCCCAGCCAACCGAGGCGTCCTGGCAGCGGGCTATCACCTCTTTTTCTCAGAGCGCTGAGGAGGAAAAGGTTAGGGCAAGGCCTGACGACAGACGCGGCCCTACATTTGCAGCCCCCAATAAGGGCGAAGATGTTTTCGGCCCCATCGATTTCTTCCGGACCGATCATAAAAAAGATGTTGGGGCTATTGGCGATGGCAGGAAGAAAGCCAGCCCTGACCCTGTCAATAATGTGAAGTGTCTTACCCGTTACTCTCCTTGTATACGACATTTGGCTTATGCACACCTTTGGCTCTAGCATATTGAACAGCTCCTTCGTGCGCTTGATCTCAATTCTCCCGTTCCGTTTGCACACGTCCTACCTCCTGGTTTGCATGGCAATACCTCTCCGGATTTATCCCCCATTTCTGCGACATCTTCACTGCTGACACCCACCGACTCGCCTGCAAGGGCTTCGTGTCTCAAGATCGACATACCCTACGATCATCACCCTTCTGTCCCTTCCACTCAGGGTCTACAGCTACAAACCGGAGCATATCGTACCCAGGACATGTTCTCCACTCAACCCTCTCGATTTCAACCCCCTCAACTCACTTATCCATATCAGTCACAAGAAGGAGTTGCAATTTATGAACCGTTCCTCGAAAGATCATCTATTCATTCTACGTTCCCCCCTCCTGTCCCCAACTCAATGCATGTCGCCGATCGGCGTATCCCCCCCGATTTACCTTGGTTTTCTGATCGAGTACAGCCCCCCACCGACTGGCTTCGTCCTGACGACTGCGCCAGGGACCGTTGCTCTGGACTCGTCGCAGAAGAACCTAGCATTGCTCAGAAGACGGTCTTAACACCACCTCAGGGCCCACAAGGTATCTTGCAGGGAAATGAGGTACTGCCACACTATCAGCTCATCATCTAAATGTGCCTTGCTGATGAGCTGCCCCGCGCCAGCCGATCAACTTCCTCTCGCTCTTGCACCCTTCCTCGTCACCACCATATCACCTCTTTGTCTCGCGCATCATTAAATCCTCGGACCAACAAGCTTCCATATTTCTTCAGCAGAAACTCAAGATCGCCGATTCTAGCGAGCGCGCTAAGATCATTGACGCTATATGTGCCAGGGGATTTGAAATGATGGCGCACCGGTAAGTTGACCCCTGTCGGGTTAACTGCCACTGGGCCTTACGTAGTATTCTTCTGTAGTTTTGGAAACTGGGCAGTCCAGCGGTGCCTGGAAGCAGCCTCTAGCATCGATGAGAGGCGTAAGATCGTTCAGTGTATGAGGTGTGTTTATTTTATTTTATTTTTATTTGAGGTTGATACTGATTCAACCTCTGCGTTGTCCAGAGGTCGCATCGTTGAACTTGCTTGCAATTGCTACGGTTGTCATGTCCTACAAAAGGCTTTAGATTGCGAGGAAGAGGTTCGCCTGCTCATCGTTTCAGAACTCTTACTTGGCGATCCCGCGCAAACACTCGTAAATAAGCACGCATCCCACGTCTGGAGCAAGGTACGTGATGGATGAATGCCCGGAAAATATCGTGCTAACGAGTCGAATAGATAATGGAACTGACTTGGACGCCCCCGGCTCCACCAATCTTTACATAGTGCGTCTCACATCCTTCCATAGGCAAGGGTTAGCTGATTGGTCTTCAACCAGCGTTAATAAATCACTTAAAGGGAAATGGGCCTCGCTTGCCTGTCATGAGACGGGATCGCTCGTTGTACAGGTGGGACAATGAGTGCTCACACTAGTGTTCTCCTAATATCAAATCCAGCATGCTTTCGAAAATCTAGAAGAATGTGCCAAGGACGGGATTGTAGAAGAACTACTCAATCAAGGCCCAGCTGTTTTTGGCGAGGTGGCCAAGAATCAGTGGGGCTCTTACTGTATCCAACACAGTACGTACACTGAATGCTATCCTCGGATAAGCACTTATCATTCACGCGTCCTACTTAGTCCTTGAGCATGGCTCTGCCAAGCATCGCCAAATGGCGTTGGATCACCTTGTCACTGGGCTTCTCGAATTTGCTACGAATGAGCAGGGTTCAAAGTCCGTCACGAAGGCGCTTAAGGAGGGCGGCAAAGAGACGCTCGACAGATTTGTGAAACGCATGGCTGAGTGCACCAAAGGGTACGGCGTCTTCTGTTCCCAGTGCAGCCGCAAGCGCGCTCACATGCCAGTTTTGTAGTGGCCGCAGAGCTATCGTCGTTGATTTGGCCTTGTCAGTCACTGGGAGCCAGTTGATCGCGTCTGTCCTTCCGAACGTGTGTCGACCTCTTACCACATGGACTGGACCCTGACCGGATCTTTTCAGGTCGACAAGGACCAGCGAACGCTTTTGTACGAGTCGATCCGTGGGCACATCGTCACTCTCCGTGGTTGTAAGACAGGTTCGAAGGTCATCTGGTTATTGTGAGTGATGCGACCATGAAGGAGAGTATAATCTGTCTTGCTTATTTAAGCACAAACCTCAAGTGACAGAATGGTGAGCTTTCTGACCTTCTGTGTATCATGGTGTTTCTGACTGTGACCTCATCTCGTAGCGTGCCTACTACGGCTATTAAAAAGGACGAATGGCAGAACGTTGACGCACAAGAGTCGTGATATTCCTTTACTCTTATGTCTCACCCGCTCGTCACCACCAAGTCTACCGCAGCGTTTCAAGAAGACGATATCAACATCGACGGCCAATGACGAAAAATCGGAATGTATCAAATCCAAGAATATCTTCTGTCATAACGTTCCCCACATCCCCATAATCTGTCTCAACATCATTTCACCATCCAAAACCCATCGCATATCATCTTATGAGCAGCAACTCTGCCTCTATCTGCATCATTTTTCCTTTTTATGCCTAGTGCCTCAACAATGAGATTTTCTCTGCATCTGCCTGCACTTTTGCATTCGCTCTCATCTGTCAACTCTACGCTCTTCTGGTTCACGACCACTGCATTGCATTTTTGAACGTGTCTTATTAATAACATAACGTTATCAAAATTAAAATATTTATGACATGTTGACGTTGCGGCTGAGTATGAAATCGTAGTGGTTCCAGTGTGGCGGCAACTCAGTTAGTTTCCACCTACACCAACAATGAGGGCATTGACGCTCATCCCATTACTCTACCTCCACTCTACCTTTGCAGCGCCTGCAAGTGACGGGCAGATTGTTCTTGGTGAAACAGCTGCACTCTTTGATGCCTTACGTGAAGGGTTCGTTCCCAAAGTAGAGAATGACGTTGCAACTGTCATACACAACGGTGAGAACGAAGACAAAGTAGAAACCTGGGTAGAGAAGGGCAAGGAATTTGTGAAGCAGAATGGACTCGTGTGTACGTATTTTCACAATTCGCGCGTGTCATTAACTCAACTTCGCAATCTTGAAGACGAGGTTGTGAAGCACTCTGCCTTACCCAACTACCAGCTCCGGACGACCGAGCCTCATCTTTGCGACCCATCTGTCCAACAGTACTCTGGCTACCTTGACGTCACTGATGGAAAGCATTTGTTCTTTTGGTAAGCCATTGTTCAACCGATTCTTATATTGAATTCTCTTTCTCATTTGGCACAAGGTTCTTCGAGTCTAGGAGCAATCCAAGCAAAGATCCTCTCGTTCTCTGGCTCAATGGTGGTCCTGGTTGCAGCTCCTCTACTGGTCTATTGTTTGAACTCGGTCCCTGCCGCATCGCCGATGAAGGGAAGAACACAACGCACAACCCTTACTCTTGGAACGAGCGTGCCAACATCATTTTCCTTGACCAGCCTATTGGCGTCGGGTACTCGTACTCCTCGGACGGTTCGACCGTGAACACGAGCCCTGCTGCTGGTGTGGATGTTCACGCCTTCCTCGAGCTCTTCATTTCCCGCTTCCCTCGGTACGCCAAGCTACCTTTCCATCTTGCTGCGGAAAGCTACGGTGGCACCTATGCACCAAACATCGCTTCCATTATCTACAAGAAGAACAAGGAACTCGCCCTTGCGCCTGTTCCAAAGTTGCCCAGAATCAACCTTGCGTCCATCATCCTTGCAAATGGCCTCACAGATCCGTATATCCAGATGGCTTCTGTCCCTGATTATGCCTGCGACGGCCCATACCCCATCTATGATGACCCTGAAGGTCCCCAATGTACGGCGCTGAGGTCAAAAGTCCCAACATGCCAACGGCTTATCAAGTCGTGCTATGACTATGGCTCAAGATTAACTTGTGTGCCTGCCGGGCTGTACTGCTGGAGCCAACTCTTTGGCCCCCTCCAACGTGAGTTTGCTCGCTTCCATCGACGGTCTTGGCAACTAACAATCCTGTACTCTAGAGACCGGCCTGAACTTATATGATGTACGCCGCAAGTGCGACCGTTCCAAGGATGCAGATGGACCACTTTGCTACAAACAGTTGGGCTGGGTTGATACGTGGATGAACAACCCAAAGCACAAAGCTGCGCTTGGCGTAGATCCGTCAAGGAACTTCGAATCGTGCAACATGGAGATTAACCAGGCGTTCATGTACCAGGGTGACGGCATGCACAATAGCGCCCTACTTCTTCCCGAACTGATTGGGGATGGCGTTCGGCTCCTGGTGTACGCCGGAAACGCTGGTGAGGAGCTTTTCACGTTGTAGCAAGTAACTCCATTGTTGACTGACCCTCCACGTCCGGATTGACAGATATGATGTGTAACTATATCGTACGTTTCATAGAGGGCCTACCGAGCCGCGCCGAGCATGACGCTTTGTTCTCTTTAGGGAAACGAGGCCTGGATTGAAGAACTCGATCAACCGTTCCACAAAGAATTCAAGGCGGCGCCGTCTATCCAATGGATAACCGCGGGCACCGGTCGTGTTGCTGGTGAGGTGCGCTCGGCCGGAGGTGGTGGTTTCGGCGCGGGTAATGTCACCTTCGTGAACGTATATGAAGCCGGGTTAGTCCAAGGTCTCGGAATTTTGATTTCTCTCTTTGTACTGACCGCGTTGTCTCCGTTTAGACATATGGTGCCGTATGACCAACCAGAGGCAGCGTTGGTGAGTTTCTCGATGCCATTAAAACGAATGACTTGAACTCCCGCTCACTTTACCAAAAGGATTTATTCACGAGGTGGATATCTGACACATCTCTCACTTTGGACTGAGATTTCGTCCTTTCTGGGCTAGAGACGCTGCCCTTATTTAGGTTTGGCGTTGATGTTATGCCCTTTAATCCACCCTTCGTTTGTTCACGCCCACTCCTCGACCTATTTTATTTTATCAATTGAGCGCTTAGAGAAAGCCTGGATCTCAGGGACCAATCCCTGCGTCAGGTTCGCGCGCCTCATCACTCTTCCTTTCGGCGAACTTGGGTTGCAGCAGTTTCATTGTGTATGTCTCGTTAAACAACTCGTACTGGAGAATAAAAGCGTTCTGCCACGGAAACGCCGCCACAGCGACAGTTGTGGTTCCGCGATGTCCCCCGCGGCCCAGACGCGTCGGGGCAGTCTTGGATTGGGCGAATCAGACGGTCCATCTCAGCCTCTTAATGTTTGGCCTGGGCTGAACTTGGCCAGCTATCGCTGGCGCTCAAATTACGCGATGCGCGGACACGAGGCGTTGTGCTGTGGAACCGGCTATACTTTTCTGAGTTTCGATAATTTCATCGGTGCCTGGTTAAGAAAGTGAACACCGACACCAAGATGGATGATCCGAAACCCGCGCTTTTCATACTGATACTGTAACAAGCCGACTTTCAAACAGCACGAGGCGTTTGATAAGTACGCGAAAGTTATTCCAAATACTCCGCCTATTCGTGTCGAAATGTGATAAGACGCGCCGATTATTATTGTTGCCACACCGCATATTGCTGGACACCTGCACGGTTCAAGTTTGACACAGTCCCCGATGTCCGCCCCCGTGGTTAGTTGGGGTTTAGAGGGTGATACATTTAACCTCCAATCACCGATAAAGACCCCTCAACCCCTTTCCTAAGGATCTCGGCCAGGACTAGATCAGTTATATGTCCTATTTGAAACTCGAAACTCTGCCGTCTCTGATGGTGTAAGTCAGGAAACAAAAGATTACGTTCTGAAGGAATTACACGAGTTGACTCCCGAAGACATATTTACTACAGTAGTTGGCATGACAGACATCAATGGGCGATTCGTTATCTTCAAACCTTCAGCTACGTCGCACTCGAACTTTCTACCCGGAAGACGAACGTTTGCTGAAACAGCTGAGGAACCGTTTATCCCGCTACACTTCATTGTGGGTATTCCCTCGCTTGAGATATAGATAATATAAAATAGATCCATGCCACGGCGTTGCGCCTCGCGACAAATTCAGGTCCTCACGTTCGGTGCCATCTTGCCTTAACGTGCTGCGACGCTGATTTTGATGCGCGGATGTCTCCAATGAGTGGGAGGGCGCACTCTCTTATTTTATTTTATTTTATTTTATCATTCTGCGGACGAGATCGTGATTTGTTGCGGGCGCAACAAAAACCAATCGTTGATTTCAGAGTTTGCCCCGGTAATCAAGCCAAGACCAATCGTGCCTGTATGATATGATAGCAACAACGATCCAACGTTGCAGGGCCGCATACTGCGATAGAAGCATGAGTGTCGTTTTTACGTATTTTTATGATACGCGCCGACGTTCGTTGTTACTTTCACGTGTGCGATGCCACTGGCACGACTCTGGTGTTTATTCGCGGTTGAGTTCTAATTCAAGCAGACTCACGCTAGAAGACGCTGCTCGCATATCCTTGCGCCGCCGAAACCCAATTCTTTACAAATGAACACTCCCAGCCTCCAGGGGTTTTCCCCCTCGTGTATGATTCGTGTCTTCTGTTCTGGGGTTGTCATTCGGGCATCCACCCCCGAAGCGCCTCTCTCTCAAGGGCGCACAGCATGAGCTCTCCTCCCGAGACACTAAATTTTCACCAACCCCCTCCCCCTTTTTACGTGCGTGCGCAATACTCTCCAAGCCTCGAGCCCTACCGAGGCCGACATGAAAGTCACGAGGGAAAACGGTGATCCAACCGGGGTTAACATGCTGATCTGATGATGAAACGTACCCCCGCTAAACGCCGCATCATCGTTCGGCTTCGGGCAAGGTCGCTTTTGTAAGCCCAATTCTGTTCGTTTGTCAACGATCACAGGCGCTAACTTACCAGGAGGGAAGAGGGCCATCAGGCGATTGATACCCTCAGGTGTTGATAAATATCAGCAGGGTTTCTTCGCCAATCAAAACAGAAGCAAGCGGGGCTGTCTGTATGGGCAAAAATTATATTAGAGAGCCAGCTGGAGGTCCAGGCGTGTCTCTGAGACCAGGTACAAAACCGCCAACTTGCAACTTCTCGAGAGGGCACTTGCGGACCGAGATAGCGGGCTCGCTCTCTCGGGGTGGTCCTCGACGACCCACCCCGTCCGCCCGCTGTTTATTTTTTACATTTGTTTTGCTCGCGATCGGTTCGTACAAGGCTAGCCGAGGCAAGTAGTGGACAGCACCCCTATCCCCCGTGCTCTGTGACGATGCTGAACTGGTGCAATCCTACCAGTGGCAGCGCCTAACGAGATTTGGAGGGGGTGATTGCAACCGACAGGGGTTGTTCTTCGTCCGCAACAAGGCACTAGCGCGAATACCGTACTCTCGGGTTCAGCAACTCGACGGCGCGACGCATCGAGACTGGCTGACTTAACGCCCACCGAAGGCTTTCTGATGGCGCATTTGTGTCCCCAGTAAGCGCCAGCTTTGTTTGAACGAGATAGGGCTATTAGCTAACTGCCGACGGTCAACTTGAAGCGCTCTGCCCCTGTCCTAAGTTACCAGCCAGTGGCAGTGGCACAACACTAGAAACAGATGCTTTCCCTTCAACTTCAGCCTTGTACCCCCGGGCACCTTGTCGTAATTCCACGTGTTGATACGCGCGTGTACGTCCTCTTTGGTCGTGGAAGAAACCGAAGCCTACAGACTACAGCACAGTACTGTAAGGTCCAGAGTGGGTTCTCTTTGCTGTTTCTCCTCCCCAGTACGCCACGTTGAGCTCACTTTACAGGACAAGTCAACATGCGTCGACCGTTCCATAAACTTCTACCCCAACCACCATCGCTGACATGAGTTTTCTACAGGATAATCTACCAACTTCTATTGCAGAGTGGGTATTAGCTAGGCTTCACCGTGACCTGTGAACGGTCAGCGAAGGAGCGTTTGAACGAGCTCCTCGTCCGTCCAGACCCTATCCGCATCCGCACCCTCAACAATTCTCGCCACGCCATCCAACACAAGACTGCGCTTCGGGCCCGCTCCACCATCCCAATCTGCCCTCCCCGTCCAAACGGCAAGATGCACGCCGAAATGCCCTACGGCCACCCTCCGCGTCTCCTCCGCCCGGGGCCCAACATCCCCGGCAAAATACGCCCGCACGAAGCTCGCCAAGGTCTCTCCGGCCGCTTCCGCACGCTCGTCAGGGCGCAGACGTCGCAGCGTCGCCAGCTCGGCGCAAAACTGGCCCACGTCGAGTCCGGCCTGGCCCGCCTTGGCGAGTTCCCAGTCGACGACGAGAGAAGGCTGCTGCTGGCCCTGTCCCTGCTCATCGCCGTCGCCATCGCACTCGCGCTCGCGCTCTTCCTCTCCGACGTCGACTAGAACGTTGCCCGGCCAAAAGTCGCCCATGACGAATGTGGCGTCCATCCCGCCCGCCGTCGGCTCTAGGATCTGCGCCACGCGCCGCTCGGCTAGCGCCTCGACCACGCGCAGCGTATCCTCCGACACGCCAAGCGGCTCATCGCCCAACGCCGAGCGGAGTAACGCCCGATCGCCATTCTCGCTCTCGCTCTCACGACCGTCACGACCGTCAGGGCACAACGCACGGAGCGTCGAACCGAGCCTGCCATACGTCGCAAAGACCGACAACTCCCGCCCGAGCGCGTTCCCTCCACCTCCAAACGTCTCGCGCAGGCCCCCGGCGCCATCGTCGTCCCTCTCGAGCGCATGCAGCGTGCGCAAAAATTCGCCCAGCGCTTTTCCGAGCGCGGCGCCGCGCGCGGGCGAGATGCGTCCCGCGAGGAGCGCCGCTTTGAGCGGCAGGGTGCGCGGGCCGGCGTCGTCCATCACGATCGCGTGGTGGACGGTGTCAAAGTGGTGCACCGTTGGGACGGTGACGGGCGCGTCGGGCGGGAAATGGGCGCGTACGCGACGCAGGGCGTCCACTTCGAAATCCTGGAATGGTGGGGGACCCGACACGTGAGTGGTTCGGTTGAAGGTCGAAAGGTGGAGAGGAACCCGTCGCTTTGAATCTTTGACCTACCTGTCGTGAGACGGGGATCGAAAACTCGGGTATTCTAGCTGCATAAGGCGTGGCGTGTTTGAGAATGAGGGTTGAGCGACCTTGATAGGGCGTGATAAGATGGAGTCGAAAGATGAAGTTTGCCGATCCGCCGGAAAGCGGCTCAGCTTTTGCACACGCAAAAGGCGTCGGGGCGACGTAGACAACGACGCCTTGCGGAGTGGTTAGATCAATTTCATCCAGATATTGGGACATGCTCGCTGTTTTCTGTTTTGAACGGGATGAGAGTTTGAGGACATGTTTAGTTTAAATACATCGGTTTGGCATCGTCGGGCCCGGAGGAATCATCAGACACTGACTCAATAGACACCGACTCGGCGTCTTCTAGATGACTCGTCTCCAAAATGTTTGAGCCACTTTATGAAAACAATATTGCAGTGACAAAAAGTACAAAATAATGGTGACAACAACGGCTTCGTGATCGTGACAATCTCTGTGCTACCGCCTCCCCAACTGTTGTGCTCACAACTTATCATAGTAGGTGTCGAGCGTAGGAATCTCGGGCTATAAGTGAGTGTAGTCAGCACAGAAGTGTTTCGAGGAACGAGAAGGGACGCCCGCACCTTGAGGCCCTTGCGAACACGGATGGCCCTAACCATGTCCTCAATCTTGCTGCCCTTCTCTAGCGGCGAACCGTTCATGATATCCCAGTGGTCGAACACGGACTGAGGGAATGCCTGTCCACCGGTTGCTTGGCGGAGATCACCGTTGAAACCGAAAGATTCCATGACAGGAAGATATGCCTTAACAGTGAACATCGGTGTGCCGATTCGCTGCTCCTCAGAGAACACCTGTCCTCGCCGCTTGTTCAAGACTGAGTAGATTCCGCCAATAGCGGTCTCTGGGCACTGGACCTCGACGAGATAGACGGGCTCCTGGATACCGGGTGTTGCGAGTAAGCATGCAGCATAGGTCACGCGGCGACACGTCGGGATGATCTGTCCTCCACCACGATGGATGGCGTCGGTATGTAGCTACAGCCACACGGTCAGCAAAGCTCTTGCCAGACATCAGAGAAGAACGAACCGTAACGTCGAGGACGTTTACCCGCACGCCACGCATGTTTTCCTCTGCGCAGACACCTTCCTTAGTCGCCCACTGGAACGCAGCCACGCAAGAATCCTTGATTTCATTCAGGTACTGCACACCCTTCGTCACATCAACGAGTAAGTTGGGACCAGTGGTATCAGGGCCGAAACACCAGATCTTGCGAGCGTCGGTGACATCCCATGAAAACTCGTCCGCAAGTACACGAGCGCGCAGCTTGAAATCATCACGCGCCGAGACCTTCCCGTTTTCAATGGCGGACGTGAGCTCTTCTTCGAGCGGCAATGCCTTGGCATACAATCGATTGTGCTTGTTCTGGGACTTCGAGAGCGCTACGATGGACGATTCTGCTTTGACCGTCTCACGGTAACCGACAACAGGATCTGAGATTTTGAGTGGCACACCAGCGTGGTCCTCTTGAAGGTCCTGGTTCATGGAGTAAATGATTGGAATCAAAACGTCAATTGTAGAGTAAGGTCACCCACCTTCAGACAAATTTCCAGGTGTAATTCACCAGCACCAGCGACGATATGTTCGCCAGTTTCCGCGATCCATGCCTGCACGCACGGGTCAGATTTTGACAAGCGCTTGAGACCCTCAACGAGTTTTGGGAGGTCAGCTGCGTTCTTAACCTCAACAGCGACCTGCACGACGGGCGACACGGAGAATTTCATGACCTTCATGTTGTGAGCCGTTTCGGACGTCGTTAAGGTACCGGTCTTGAGCAAGAACTGGTCAATGCCAACAAGACCAATGATGTTACCAGAAGGGCAATCCTCAATCGGTTCGACATAGCGACCCATCATCAACACAGTACGTTGTACCGACTTGATAAACAGGTCCTCTTTCTTTCCGGGAACGTAGTTCGGTCCTTGGATGCGGATCTTTGGGCCGGAACGCACGGTACCAGAGAAGACGCGACCAAAGGCATAGAAGCGACCCTTATCGGATGTCGGTACCATCTTGGAGACGTAGAGTACAAGGGGACCCTTGGGGTCACAGTCACGAATGCTGATTGCCGACTCATCGTCCATAGGACCCTCGTAGAGGGTCTCGACACGGTACCGCTGAGCGGTGGCGGGTGAGGGGAGGTTAATGACAATCATCTCCAAGAGGGAGTCTCCAGCAGGAAGGAACTTGCGCATGATGACTTTGAGAAGAGCTTTCCCCTCGAGCTCGCGCTCATCTTGTGCGAGTTTGACGTCGAGCTTTTCAAGCATTGGGGCAATCTTGTCCTTCTGGAAGTTCATAACGGATTCGAAGATCTTGAAGATCGGATCGAGAACGAACTGGTTGAAGGCACGGTCAAGGGGCTTGCCATCAGCATCGGTGGGCTTGGTGGACCATTTCTTTGTCGCGGGGTTGAAAAAGTTTTCACCCCATAGCTTGGCCATCATCTTGTCTTTGTCAACACCAAACTTCTTGGCGTAACGGGCAGCAAATTGACGAAGGGTGAAACCCCAGCCATGGAGACCCGATCCGAAGGCGACGGTACCCTTGTCAGGGTAAACCTGGACATCACCCAGGGCTTCATCGTGGTAGGTAGAGATAATGACGTTCACGGACTCGATTGTACGAAGGAAGGACTGGTAAAGATCCTCTTTGGACACCTGAAGCTCGAGAAGAGCGCGGTCAACCTTGTTTATGATGACAACGGGCTTGATACGCTCGCCAAGAGCTTGACGAAGGACGGTTTCGGTTTGCACACAAACACCCTCAACGCAATCTACGACGACGAGGGCGCCGTCTGTCACACGAAGGGCAGCTGTGACTTCTGAGGAGAAGTCGACGTGTCCGGGAGAATCGATAAGATTGATCAAGAACTCATGGCCTGGGGGGATTGATAAGAGAGTGTGGGTGTGTAAGCAACGTTAGGAGAGTGCCTCGCACCTTCTGTCTTTTGCTTGATAGAGCTGATTTCGTCCTTGTCCATTTGGAAGTACATAGATATGGCGGTGGATTTGATGGTGATACCTCGCTCCTTTTCGTCATCTCTTGTATCTGTATACCGCGTTTCACCAGCCTTGGCATTGGCGATGATACCGGCTTTCGAGACGAGGGAGTCGGTAAGGGTGGACTTTCCGTGGTCGACTGCGACGGCGTGTTAATAAGAGATGTGGGGAATAGTATGCGAAATGAGGTACCATGAGCGATAACACTCATATTACGGATGTTTGTGGGCTTGTCCATGAGGGCCCGTATTTGATCTAAGAAGTAGCCTGGGTGTCAAACCGAGGAGACCCTCGCAGAGACGGATACGCACCGACGGTGAAGTTACTAAGTAGATGAATCGCAGCTAGGGGGTGAGTAAAGGGCTATTGTGCATACAATACAGGAGACGTACACCATGGTTACAAAACGTTACAACAATGGGATCAAGAGGTGGTTTCAGACAGTCAGGGGCCTGCCTCGATGGGGATGATGGTAGGGGAGGTGAGGAGTGGAAGCGAAGGTGAGTCAATGCGAAAAGATTTTGTTTATCGATTGGGAGACTGCCCCTGTTTAGGGTGGGTCATCTAGACCACGTGATACACATATCCATCACCATCGACGTAACCTGCAACATCACAGCTAACAGACATGCAATTCAGTCCAATCTCCATCGACGACAACAACGATCGACCATATTTACGTCTCTCCCCACCACACCAGCGGATAATCATAGCCGCTCCCCGTCTGGACGATGCCCCTCAGCTTCTCGAGATACTGAATGACCCGGGCGTTTATCGCTGGGTTACGGCCCCCCCATACCCGTACTCGATGGAACATGCCGTATCATGGTCCACACAAGTCAAGGCCGATGCGGATGAGATCTGGAATGAGTTGGAAAAGGCTAAGGCCGATAGTCCAGACGGTCCTCTCAAGATTGTCGGTGGATGCCCAGTTAGGTCGATCCTAGAAGAGAATGACGACGGAACATATACGTTCCCGGGAACCTGTAGTCTTGAACGTTACGGGTTCGACGATGTTAAGGATGACGAAGAGCGCACACACCTAGTACAAGAGAACAACGCGAGACCGACAGGAGACCCAGACATTATTTGGACCATGGGAAGTATGTGTGCTCAAACTCATCCAACGAGGGTTGATGCGATGTCATTTCAGACTATCTCAGGCCATCCCATCATGGGAAAGGGATCATGACGGCTGTTGTAGGTACTCTGCTAAGGGCTTGGGGTGTACCACGGATGAACGTCCGCTGTGTGCGATCATCGGTGCTGGAAGGGAACACCGGTAGTTTGCGGGTGTTCGAAAAGAATGGATTTGTGCCGCGGGAGACGGTGGTAGATTGCGTACAAATGGTCACCAAGGGCGAGTATACCGGACGGGTGCACACGGTGCATGTTGTCGAGTGGAGAGGAAGGGAGAGGCGATGAAGGATTCCCACGGTAGTCCACAGCCTCTGTAGAACATCAATCTTTTTATGACCCGTCCCTCGCAACTGCTACCTCCCTTTACTTCTCACTCATCATCCTACTTTCCTTAACCCCCCTCCAAAAATAAATACCTTCTCGAGGATATTTCCTTTTACTCCTCGATGAGACCCGCAACCCCAGGTTTCCTCGCAACCCTAACTGCCACTGTCCTCCTCGCCATCGTCTCGTTTTCCGTGCCGTGGTTCAAAGCCATCTATCTCCTCAAGGCTTCCCTTTCGGCGCAAGGAATCAATGGCTCCATAACCTTTGGTGTCCTTGGGTATTGCCTCGAACTGAATAATGGTACCACTTGTTCTAAGGCCTCAGTTGGGTACGAACTCGGTGAGCCTTCTGCTCCTATTACCGGCTTGTCCATCACCTGACAACGCATCTATAGATATCAACAAGCTCGTGGGCAACAACAGTAGGGTCCAGATTCCTGAAGTTATCGTCAAGTGGATAACCTATGCCCTCGTCCTACATATCGTCGCCCTTGTCCTGGCCGCCATCTCCGCCGTTTTCGGCCTCCTTGCCCACGTCCGAGAATTTTCCATGTCCTGCTTTTCTACCTGCATCTCCGGCGTTGGCGCAACCATGGCCCTTCTCGCCTTCATTTTTGACATCACCTTTTTCTTCCTAGCGAAGTCTCGCATCAACTCCGTCCAGGGAGGCCGCGCCACGATGGGAAACGCCATCTGGCTCACACTCGTCGCCTGGATCCTCTTATTCTTTTCAGGATGCTTCTACGGTCTCGGACGCTGCTGCATCCGCCGTCGACCCCGCGACATGGTGCCGAAAGACGGTGGTGGGTGGATGCCAACGCAATCGACCGGACCGACGTACGAAGAACAAATGCGACTCGACGCGGTCAAAGCTGAAGCTGATCGCAAAGCCCGACAAAAGCAAGGCGAGCTCGGGCTGCCCTCCTTCCCCGAGTACGATCCAACACAGCCCCTCACTGCGGATGCCGAGCACGAACCGCTATCACGTGTTCCGTATCGCGATACGCAGTATGCGGCTGCACCGGTGGGCACGCGCGCAGTAGACGAGTATTACGCCACGGGGAATAATGCATATCCGCCGAGGAGACAGCCGACTACGTCATCAGCGTATACGCAGAATACGCAGCGGACTGGCCATACTCATTCACAGCAAACATCAGCCTATGCACCTTCTACCTATGGAGGTGCTACCGCTGTGTCAACGGGACCTCCAGTTTCAGGTGGATACCTCAACGCGGGCAGTACCGGAAATCAACACGAGCAGTATACAAGCCAAGCAAGTGGCGGATACGGATGTAGGTCCCTTCTCGCCAGTTTCTCTGCAAACAATGATTCACACATCTCGCATAGACAATCTTCCTCCCCCACGAGCTGGAACTGATACAGATCCCTTCCGGACGTATGCTACACCACAAGCACAGCAATCCTTCGACCCAAACACTTACAATGCCACCGCGCGCTTCTCGCCACCACCCCTACCGTCCTCAACACAGCCATACGGCTCTGCTGCGGAGCAAACCACATCATACTATACCCCGCAAGTCCAGACAGCCGCGCCGCCGTCTCAGTCTCGCACATACACGCTGGGCGGTGGCGGGTACGGCGACAGTTCTGTGCCTCCACTGCAAGATCCCCGTCAGAGCGCCAACTCGGGTTACTTACCGTACCCCGGTGACGCCGGGACACGCAGTCCTGGTAGCGTGTACTCGAGCTTGCCCAGCCCGACGGGCCCGCGGGGACCTCGCGACCCAGTGCTCGGAGCGGTGTTGAGTCCTGTCGAGTATGAGGATAGTCCACCGATGTACGAGGACGAGGTTGGAACAAGCCATCCGGCCCTGGTGTCTGGAAAGCGATAGATAAGGGCAGGGCGACCTTGACCGGAGACATACACTCTCATTTTTGTTTATTCGCATCTCTTAGTACTCTTACGGACTAGTTTTTTCTTCAATGATTCTGTACCACTCCACGCTATCGACGAGTCGCTACGAGTTAGCACACCCTAACGTGGTGCCCTATGCCAAAGCCATTCTTGCTTGCGTTTGAACTACTGTGTCATAGCAACGAAGACGTCTCACATCACAAATTGGTTCAAGTCATTGTTCCCGAATTGCTCTGCCTTTTCAGCACACCCCAGCGCTTCTCAGAGTTCGTCCTTCTGCGGATGACGTCCTCTTCGTCGTTTCGGCGGGGCAGCCGATACGAAGAGAGAAAGGAAGTCGTGAATGATGTCGGCCGCGGCGATGCTCGTGATATCTGCGTGATCGTAGGCAGGTGCGACTTCGACGACGTCTGCACCGCTGATCATGAGTGGAAGAGGAAGCGCACGCTCGTAAGAGAGGAGTGTAGGTATTGAATTGCGAGACTTTAAACGTACACAAAGTTAAGGCCTGCAAGGCCGCGGATGATGCGCTTGACCTCGCGGGTCGTCCAACCGCCCGGTTCGGGGGTCCCAGCTACAAAAAAAAGGAATGTTTTGAGGAAACGCGGTGCGAGCACGTGGAGCTGTTTTCTCACTAGCTGGTGCCAAGCCTGGGTCTGCGAGCGCGGATGAGTGATCAGTTTTACTGTGGATGAGAAGAGGCCGGCGAAGCGTACCAATTACATCGATGTCGAGGCTGGGCAACAGAAGCGATCGTAAGTAACTATCCTCGGGGGGTTAATCTGTGTGCCAAGCTATGCTTACCTCAGGTAAACCGGGCTGTCCTTGATGCGATCACGAATGCGTCGGATCACCTCGTCGACGCCGAAATCGTCAAGATCATCGGTCGAGATGAGTTTGAACCCGACTACGTTTTCGTCCTCTATCAGATCGGCCTCGCCCTGCGCAGTACCCGAAACACGGTTACACATATACTCGGAGCGCACCAGCCAGGTTGGGACGTACTGTCATCTTGCACCGGATGCCAGCATGCACGCTTGTGTTTGACAAGAGCCCCTCAGAGCGCGCGACGTGGAAGAAGGTGCCGTGCGTGATGCGCTCTTGTTCGGCCCCCCACGGCGCCCACGTATCGATATGGGCGTCGAAGTGGATGACCGACACGGGCCCATAGACTTTATTCAGCGAACGCAGGATGGGGAGAACGACGGTGTGATCTCCGCCGAGGCTGTGGTGGGGTGGTAAGGGACGACAGGGATTGAAAGGCACGGCGGACAGCATACGTGACGATTTTGGGGTGCTCCTTTTTGTCCTTTGCGAATGGCCGCGTCGAGCCGATCTTGCGTACACGATCAGGGTCGGGAACTTCACGCTGCAGGAGAGTCGAGTATGCAACTTCCATCTGGTCGAGCGCCAACTCGTTGTTGAAGGGGCTAACTGGGACCTTGACGCGACGACGAGCATCAGTTTCTCGGCCGGAAAACACAAAAACAGATATGTGTATGTGCGTGCAGCCAACGGGCAGGAGCGACACTCACATCCCCACAATCGATGATTTCAAGGCCTTGCTCAAGGGGGTCAAGTCCCCAGGACAAAGACCACGCGCCATAGCCGGGGCTTCCGAAGCGGCGACTACCGGTGCGAATACCAGCAGGCCCAAAGCGCGCGCCCGGTCGGTACGTCACCGCAGTGTCGAAGGGCATCCCGAGCAGCGCGATGTCAAACGTGGCAGAGACGTTTTCGAGGCAGCGGATGTAGGGGAGGTGGGAAAAGGCGAGGGGACCTGAGAATGGGTGGTCATACTGCTCGCCATACTTCTCGCTCCAAGTCTCGGAGGAATCGCGATGCGCGGGCGCGTCGTCGCTTGTGTCTGTGAATGGGGATTGTTGGTGCGCACCGGAGCGCAGAACCTGCACATGTACTGCGACGAGAACGACGATTGAGGATAATAGCTTCATCAGATAAGGACGCAGTGGGAAGACATGTCGGTTTGAATATCCAAAAGACCAATCATAATGACGCTGGACCAGGGCGACGTTAGAACCACGTGCCAAGATGTAATCTTGGTAACCCTACCGTGCAGTATTCTCCTCTCGATAAGATAGGTTTCCTAGGTGTCTCGTAGTATGGCTCGGAACTGGTAGACTACCGCGAGTCGCATACCATACACAGGCTGTACACCTCTACGTTCAATTCTGTGAGGACTCGTTTATGTAAGCCCTTTGTGGGCGATGGCGCGTGATCGTGATTGTGAGGGAAATGTTTTCTGTTCTGAGAGTCGATGGCACCAGCCTCGCAGTCTAAGCAATTCAACCCGAGGGTGCACGTCGGGCTGTTGGAAGAGCGTGTCACCAATGTTTCAAGCACCGACTTCCCTGGCCATTACCCGGATGAAGACCACTCGTGGGACCTGACACAGTTCAAGAAAGTGTGTCAGAACAGTTTGTGGTGTCCACTTTCTCACTCAGCTCAGGGACCGCGCAGAAACTACGAGTCAAGATACAAAAGCTCTCAACACGGTCAATAGAGTTTGACCTTGTTGGCGTAGACGCTTCTATTGCTAACGCACTACGACGGATACTCATCGCAGAGGTATGGGTCTAACTCTCGTCGCTGGTCGGACGCGCTATTGAGATAGGCTGTAGGTTCCGGCAGTTGCGATAGAATATGTATACGTGTGGAACAATACCTCCGTCATCGTGGACGAGGTTTTTTCGCACCGACTTGGATTGATCCCCATGAATGTGGACCCAGCCCTCCTGGAGATGAAAGCGAGTCCCAACGACCAGGCAACCGACCGCAATACGGTCGTCTTCAAACTCCAGATCGAGTGTACGCGCAACACCGCCGCGCCTCGAGATTGCACGGATTCCGCGGTCCTTTACAACAATTCGGAAGTACGGGCAGGGCATCTGCAGTGGGTTTCGCAGGGCGAACAGGCGGAGATTTTTGCGGCACGCCCACCAGCACCTACCATCCCGGAGGTTGTTCTCGTAAAGCTGCGTCCAGGGCAGGCGATCGAGATGGAGATGCATGCGGTCAAGGGCGTTGGGAAAGATCATGCCAAGTTTAGTCCCGTTGGTGCGTGCTCAAGCACCTTCTTCCTCTCACGTCCGTCCTCAAATCTAGAGTCTGGTTTGATACAGCAACGGCGAGTTATCGACTATTACCTCACGTCATTTTGGACGAATCGAACCCCGTACCACCACACCTTGCGACGCGCTTCCGGGACTGCTTCTCGCCCGGAGTCATCAACGTAGATCCTCGCACCAAAAAAGTATCCGTCGACGAGCGCGGTGTACGCGGTGAGGCGATGAGTCGTGAGGTGCTGCGGCACCCCGACCTTGCAGAGTTCGTCAAGCTCGCACGTGTACGAGATCATTTCATCTGTACGTTCTGTTTCGCTGTATGGGAAGGCGAACGACCCTGATACAACAGCCTGGTTCTGTTCTTTTAGTCAACGTCGAGTCAGAGGGACCATACGAGCCACAGCGTCTTCCTCTCGAAGCTATCCGGGTGATGAGGGAAAAACTCTCAGCCTTGAAAACCGCCGCAGAGGCGCTCCGCGCACAAGGCGACCCGGGCGGAGATATACAGATGGCAGATACGTAAAACAGAGTCCGCCTTATTACCATCTTCGCTTTAGCCTTTTCTCATCAGCTGGGCCGCCGGCAAGGGGAATGGATCTCCAAAAAACATCGTTGTGCTTTGTGAGACTGCCACGGCATTGCGATCCCCCAATGGTTATTCAATGTACAATATTGGTCAAAGGGACCGTTCATTGATCATGCAATGTTGCCATAAGCATGAGTTCCCCAAGGGGTTTAACGCCCGGTGCATTTACTGCGGCTCATCATCAGCCCGCGCACTGCAAGCGGACCATGTGGATACTCCTTCGAAGATCTATTTAGCCGTCCCGTTCGCGTCAGCGCCACAAGGCCTTCACCTGTCTCACTGATTCTGTCAACGGTCAAGTAAGACCGATGACCATCGTCTATGGTATCATCACCGAGGAGCAAAAATCACCTTGTTAGTCACGAGTCGTCATCCTTTCGTACTGAGAAAGGTGAGTCAGAATCCTCAATACCAGGTGATACCGCACTCTTCGGCTCTTACACTATAAATAAGAGGATACGGAAGCCAGCGCCCACTGCAGTTTCCATGTGAACTATGCTGAGGCCTTATTTATTGGGCGCCGTCTTCAATTTCTAGACATTGTCTTATTTTGATGCACGGTGTGGGACCGCGCTCATGCGGGCACAGAGTTTTGTATTACTGTGGCTGAGTCACGTATGCGTTGTTGCAGAAAACCCGCTAAACATCAACCGCCATGCACTACAGGGCTTCCCAATCTCCATCTGATGCGAAGGGTGACTGACTCGGCGATTCGCCGCTACGAGACTCACAGCGCCACACATGGGTCCCCAAGATATTTACCCTGTTTTAGAACTCTTATTCATTTCTTCAACAAACTTCTGCTATAAGAGCAGGCGATCCCATCCCTTTCCCTCACCACAGCGGTACTCCAGCACGATCCCCACTCTAATCGAGACAGCTGAGATATGTTCTTCTCCAAGCAGCTGTTGTCTCTTGCCACGATCTCCGCGCTCTTAACCCTCGTTTCTGCTCAGGCTCGTGCTGGCTGCTCGCGTAACGGCACGGTCCAGATCGGTGATACCTGCGATGCCTTCTCTGCGCGAGACAGTGTATCCACGTACGCCTATTCGTGAAACGTAGAGTGAAACCCCCTTCTGACGGGTCCCTCATGGATCACAGTTTCCAGCTCGCCAACGCTAACAAGAACGCCATCGATTCGGCTTGCGATAACCTTTTCCCCGGAGAGGTGCTGTTTAAATTTAACTCCCTCATACATCAGCTTACCTTGTGTGGTCCCTGGCCTCACGCTTGTTCACGCGCAGTCTCTCTGCTTGGGTTTAGTGGGCCAGGATTGTAGCACGGTCGCGGTTGTACAGGCCGGCGATTCATGTGGTGGGATCGCCGATACTGCGGGTATCCCGATGACGACGCTCCTCGCGAACAACCCAAATGTCCAATCGGATTGTAGCAACATCTATCCAGGCGAAGTATGTCTTCTCTCTCATGTCTAACGATCTGGTCTTGACAGCCCTTCAGGTTCTGTGCACAGACAGTCAGATTTTTAACTATACTAGTACTAGTTAGGAGGAGCGGTGGCATTTCGGGACTGCCCAGTGACTGTCCAGAACGATGCACCATCGTGAAAGCTGTCTGGCTTGATCGACGTCCGTTTTCATTACAATCAGAAAATTGAACGTACTCGTACATGAATGGACCGTATTCATAATTACAATAGCAATAAAAGTACAAGATCGACCAGAGAAAACGCTGGAAACCGTAGACACCTACGACGACCTGGAGTTACGAGCTGCGGTGGTGCGCAAAGGCAACACTTCCCACTGCCGGCGCGCCCAAGCTTTGTCACTGAGCTCATAATGTTCCTCAGCCGTCAGCCCGATGACACGAACTGCACGACCGCGAGCAGGGTCGTCATCGACCTCGGCATCCTCGCCGCGATCCTGCTCCTCGACCTCGTCTTCGCGCAGATTGAAGGTGTCGTCGGTCCCGGCGGCGGTGGAGTCAAGAGATGGGACGCCGAACAAGGACAGCGGAGCGCGGAACGCAGATGTCAGCGCGTCCGTCGCTCCGTCGAGGAGCGTGCGCGGACGGCGACGGGGAAGCGCAGTTAGGTAGAATATTTGGGTACGCCAGGCGGTGCCGCCGGCGAATGTGGGGTCGTGCTCGAAGTCGATAGTGATGCGGCCGTTGTTGCCGTTGTAGCGAAACTGGGGGAGCGGGTGCGAATATGCGTTCGGGTAGGGCTGTGTTAGTGGCCGGCGATGTCTTAGAACCAGACGCCCGCCTTTGCAACGCCAAAATGAGTGGAAGACCTGTGAGCCTCGGGAGTGCTCTGGGGAAAGGGGATGGCTCACCTTCGATGTCGAGCGCGTGTCCCGAGGCGCGTGCGCAGAGCGCGCCGGTGGTGTCGACGAAGAACTCCTTCGGAGATCGTGAATGGTTGAGACACTGGACTGTCACTGCTACGCTCACCTGATTGCGGGCTTCGGGTCGGCGGAAAGCTATGCGCTTGTCAGATTCATGTAAAACGTCTTAGGGTCGGTCAAGGACTTGCCTTCCACGAGTGAGTTATCCTTCTCGGGCCACAGAATTATCGGTGAGCCATCTTCAACGGAATCCGAGGCGACATCTAGAAATCGCCCGGAGGGCGCAGAACGCAAGACGAAGGAGCCAGAGGGAAAGCCATGATCGTTTGACATGGCCTTTTTATCATCTTCTTTGGTAAGCATGCTTCTGGAGTGGAGGCAAGAGTACGAGGACGAGTTATATCATGATTGCTGGGTGCAATACCGTATGTATTGTTTGCCGGCCGTTCCCGGCATGGCTCTTTGGCCCTGGAAATGGCCGTCGACGTCGAATCGAACCACCAATGCCACTTCCTAACTTACTTGCGATGACTACAGTACAGTACGAATGTTATGAACACTCGTACGGGTTTCGTGCCTGAGATGTGGTTTCATTTTGCGTGTTGGGTCCAACAAATGCGACTTACCACCCTCTGACTTATGGGCCATGACGTCAGTTGGTCACGGTACGTCGTTCGTTCAACGTTCAACAACGTTCAATTCAACATAGGGACATCAAATTTCCCCTTTCCACATGGCTCAGAAGATAGTTCTATGTGGGGCGGGATTCCTCGGTGCGTTTTCTTACCAAGGTGTCTCTGTAGAACTGTTTTGGGAGTGCTACTGGCATTTTGTAGGTTCGAACATTGCTACAGCGATCAGCAGGGCGAACAACGGGGCTGGAGCCTTGCGCCGTGTCCAAGTTTCTTCGAGAAATCCCCACAATATCTATGCCAAATTGAAAGAAACACTTCCAGGAGACCACCTCCTGCCTCCCGTGCCTGTTGATGTGACCAAAGGAGAAACGCTCACCCAGGCGTTTGAGAACGCAGACGCGGTTGTCTCCCTCGTGGGGATACTGCAAGGCTCCCCAGCCCAGTTCGAACAAATACAATGGAGGGGAGCGGAGAACGTTGCACGGGCAGCCGTAGCCGTTGGTGCAAAGCTCGTGCATATTAGTGCTATCGGGGCAGATCTTCACAGCAAGATTCCATACGCAAGGACAAAGGCCTTGGGCGAACAAGCCGTCCTCTCTCGTTGCCCCGATGCTACTATTATCCGGCCGAGTTTGGTATTCGGCCCTGGCGACAATCTATTCAATGTGAGGACCGTTAACACCAATTGAACGTTCTTTAATTTTGCAGCAGAGATTTGCACAGCTTGCTCGCTACCTGCCTGTACTTCCCGTATTTGGCAAAGGCGAGACGCGGTTTCAGCCCGTATATGCTGGTGATATCGGCAGACTCGTCGAGATTCTTACCCGACGCAATGTATATGGTAGTACTGATTATAAGGGCAAAATCATCGAGGCGGCGGGACCAGACAGTGAGTTTCGCATTTTTTTTTCTCCGTCCACTTGGCTGATTGCGTAATTGCGATCCACATTCAGTTTTGACTTTCCGACAGATGATGAAACTTGTGGTAGATCACACCGGTCGTTTTCGGCCGATTGTTTCGCTCCCCTGGGTAGTGGGAGAACTTCAGGCGGCAATCATGCGACTTCTTCCGCCAAGTATCTTTACTATCACGCGTGATCAGGTACGTTTGATGCCAGAAGTCTCAACTGAGGTGGTTAGTTGATACAGTAGTGATAGATTGAACAGCTTAAGTTCGACAACGTTGCGACTTACCCAACCCCATCTTCTTATATCGACTTCAGGGGGATCATGGAGGCGAACTCTTTTGGATTGACATCTGTTCATGACGTGCTTCCTTACTATCTCAAATGACGGAATATTCGGGCTTGCCGGTGTGCAATCTAAGTTTTCCGCCACCAAATGTCGTAATATTGGGGCATGACCGGTACCATGACCGCTCATGCAAATACAGATGTCAACACTATGTCCACGTCCACTTTCACTTTAATCCCTTGCTTTTTGGTGGTATGTGGCCAAAGTACGGGCATGGGAAGCGTGGCCTTACGTGCGTATGGGCTTGAATGAAAGTTCAGGCCGCTCAGGACCTCTCCCTTGATTCCCTTGGAATTCCGATTCGATGGGATCTCCGCCTGACCGATATCGAGCAGCCGGATGGGGGCGTGAAGGCTATCTTTGCAAACGAGTTAATCGATAGCGATGCCTTCCTGGTAGGCGGCGATAGGTTTCACAGCGCGATGCGGGAGGTGCTCTTTGGGGAGGAACCCATCACCTTTCTTGGACTGACGCTAGTGCGTTGCACCCTCTTTCCTATCTACGACTATGGGGGCCAGCGTGACCCCTCTCAACCTGTATTTTTAGACGGGCGGCATCAGTCCTACCCCGAGCGAAATGGTCAACAGCGCATGTGGAATCGAGTGGTGCGGAAATGTGGCTATCCAATATCCAGAACAGGGCATTGAAGCAGAGGACTCGGGGGCACCTAAAACCGGCTGCGGTTCCGGACTCGAGGAGAGAACTTGCTGGCCTGAGGAACATAGTAACGAAGGCCAGTAGCATAGAACTTAACATGACATTTCAGACCCATCTAATCATGCTATCTTCTATGAGTAGTTACCCATGTGGCTGACAAGACCATTGAGCTCGATGACACCGCCAGACCCTTGGATCAAGAACTTGAAATCAAAGACCGCATGTACTTTCACACACTGTCTGTAGCACTGATAAAAGTATGGAATGGGTAGCAGCGAGCGAGCGCAAGCGGGAAGGAGCGTGAGCAGCAGGAAGCGGACTATGCGGACACGGATCTCAGTTTGGCACGAAGGGTGACCACAAACTGAGGGGCCGCGAACGCAACTACAAAGGGATAAATGTACCGGAATATCTCTGGGATCTGGGGGAACAAAATGGGGTACTACACGGAGGGATAAGGGTACTGTACTAAAGTCGACCGTTCAAGCTGTCTACAGGTGATACTAGGCTAGCGCGACGCACGCTGTACTCGAAATCTGGACATGATCCGATGTGATGTACATATGGCCCGACCGCCGCTTCCGCGGACACTGTCCACAGAATGGCACAATTCAGGAGACAGTACACGTGGCCGGGTCCGACCCGTGCGGAAAAGCCTCGTGATGTTGTACTCTCGGATTTCGTCGGACGCTCTCAGCATGCTGTGGGAATGTGCTGTTGCTGGGTCAAAGGTCACCCGGATTTATAAGAAGGGCCGACATATTGTCTATAGCCCTTTCACTCCTCGTTACGATGCCTCCCAATCCTGAAGCGAGTGCAGCCGGCAAGCAGTCACCGTCTGCTGCATCGTCCGAGGTCGACCAATCGCTACCTCCAACTCTGCCTCCCGTCTCCAAAGCAGTCGACAGGGACAGCCAACATAATGTTGATACCGACAAACCCTACAGTGTCTTTACTTCTCGAGATAAATGGTTGGTTGTCAACTTTGCATCTTTCGCTGCGCTTTTTAGGCAAGTTGGAACATTGTACATGTTTTGATTGACGCTCATTCACTTGGCCCGCACATAGCCCCCTCAGTGCTAACATATACTTTCCTGCAATCCCTGTCATCTCAAGAGATTTTCACAAAAGCGTAGAACTCATTAATCTTACTGTCACGATGTACATGGTCATGCAGGGAATTTGTGCGCCTCTTCTTTTCTCACGTAATCGGTTTACCTCACGATTCTCTTTCGGTTATATGATTTAGCTCCGATGGTATGGGGGACGTTATCCGACCGCTGGGGACGTCGGCCGATTACGTTTGCTTGTCTGGCAACACTTTCTTTGTCATGCGTGGGCCTCGCTCTAGTTCCGACGTCAGCCTACTGGTTGTTGATGCTTTTGCGTTGCATACAAGCGGCAGGATCAGCAAGTACCGTGGCCCTAGGCACGCACTATCTTGTTACGGCACACTGCTTCACACGCTGATGTACGAATGATTTGACTAGGGGCAGGAATCATCGCCGACATAGCTACTCCTGCCGAAAGGGGTGGCTTCTTTGGGATGTTCGGAATAGGACCACTTGTATGCCAATGTAGCTCTTGATTCAGATGGTCTCGTATACCTTGAGTATTAGGTTGGCCCCTGTCTTGGTCCTGTAATCGGAGGAGCACTGGCCCAGGGTCTCGGCTGGAGGTATCACCACTTTCTATTGTCTGCGAACGAGCATCAATCATTCTATTTAGGTCCATTTTCTGGTTTTTGTGCATAGCCTCTGCCACATGTGGCCTAGGACTCTTTTTGTTCGTTTCGTCCTGCTCCATCCGTTTTCCGATCGCATGCTAAATCCTCTTTGAAGGGTTCTTCCCGAGACACTCCGCGCCATAGTAGGAGATGGAAGCATCCGAGCCGGATGGGTCTACACGCCTCCCATCCCTGTTGTCGGGAGACACCGCAGCATGGGAGGGTTCAACGAACGTCCACCACGAAAACCATTCACAAACCCCCTCTTAATGCTTGTCTACCCCGATGTCCTCATCCTTCTCATCTTCAACGGCACATACTATGCTGTTATGTATGGTGTAACAGCGAGTCTATCGGTCATCTTCGAGGACATTTATCCCTATCTTACTCAGACGGACGTTGGAATATGTTTCATTGCCCTAGGAGGAGGAATGTTAATCGGCTCATGGCTGTCAGGGAAGATTATAGACTCCTCCTACCGAAAGGTTAGGGACAATCTCATCCATCAGGCTCGATTTAATGCGGAGAAAGACATCGATGCCAAAGCCCTGGAAAGGGGCCCTACATTTCCGATTGAAATGGCAAGGTTACAAGTATTGCCGTGCACTATGCTTGTCTACACCGCTTGTGTTGTTGGTTACGGTTGGGCTCTCCAATCGGGGGTTACTATTGCGGTACCATTAATCCTACAATTCATCAGTCGGTTCATTTCTCATACTCTGCTGCATGACATGCGTCTCACCTCTCTTGTAGTCGGCCTAGTAGCTGTGGTCATAATGAACACCACTCAGACTCTGTTGGTAGACCTGGTGCCCGACCAGGGATCATCTATCACTGCATGCGTTCGTACACCTTTATCAACAATACTGAATTACATTAAATTTTCCATTGCCAACAGAACAATCTGGTCCGTTGCTCCATGGGCGCTGGCATTGTATCTGTTATCAACCCCATCCTTGTCGCGCTCGGTGATGGATGGACGTACACCGTCCTCGGCGGCCTCTGTGTGCTAACCTCTCCATTGGTGTACGTCGAAATCCGGTGGGGACCCGTTTGGCGAGAGCGGCGGCGACAAAGGCAGTTGCGAGCGGCGCTTAACCGCCAGTAAAAGTCTCAGCTCCACATTCAGTAGGACTGGTGTCCTGTTTGCAGTTGACCGGTATTTCTCGGCCAATTGTTGTCTTCGTTCCCTTCCCAGTTGGTAGTGGGATACTAAGTGGCAATCATCTTCCAATAAGTGGCTTTACCGTTACCCACTGTGTGGATTGTACTATGGATTCATGCTAAATCTTGAAGTCTGATTGGCCAGCTGTACTGCCTATCAGGAACTATAAATAAATTGTAGAATCCACATAGCGTTGCCCGAGAGTTGAGTTGAGTTGAGTTGAACTCGGGCTGACTACAGCGTGCCAGAGTTACACCACGTGCACACTGGTGCAGGAATGAGAAATGAGTTGGCAGGCTAGCCCAGGAATCCACCAATCAGCTTTCAGGATTCTGACAAGGTATCATAATCGAAAAGGCATATACTGTTCCGGCTAGTGGCCATTCCGCTATATGGTGCTATCCAATTTGTTTAATTCCACCTCCTTTCTGGCCTGGGATAGTGCACAGCACAACAGCACAAGCCTCAAGGGTGAACGTGGTTCTTGGTCCATGATCTTGTGTGAGTTCGGGGTTGTCTGAGATCTGAGGCGGGTCTGCAATCCGGGGGGAAAGCGAAGGCACGAAGGGGAAGAGAGAGGGATGGCTCTGCTTGAGCCGCACGGACAATGCTGGACGATGCTGAGACGAGACGAGACCAAACAAGATGCAAAAGATGGGGGAAAACACAACGCAAAACCGGTGGCACTCGTGGCCCTGCCCGGGAGACTCTCGTGGGTTGCCAGCTAACCAGGTTTCGTGTGGTTTTATGTATGTGGCTGGTAACTACTTACAATCTAGACAACTTGTCCTTAACGGTAAGGGTGAGGGGTAAACATGAAGAATGGAGAGTCGGAGAAGCCTGCATGCCTGCAGTCCTGTAGTGTTTGGGATGTCAGGCCACGGCCAAGATCAGGCATTCCAAGCCCAACACGCGCGGCATCCTACAGTACCATTTGAACGGCATTTAGGAAATTTATTGAAGTTGATGGAAGGATGAATATTGCCGGTCAAAGAATGAGATGCTTGACACCACCGTCACCAGATGAGACACTCATCACAACAGAAAATGGCACGCGTTAGACAGACAAAGAAGTAGGGAAAGCCGGTGTCTATTGAGTCTTGATCATGACGATGTATCGTGAACGCAGCACAACTACCAAGGCGTCAAAGTGGCGTCAATCAATATATTGTTTGGTTCGGTATGGTTCCGATCCAAATGTGGTAACCACACTGGTACAACTTTTTTCGCAACTCAGGCAACACTATCACCCAGTTTGTAGATTCCGCCGCGAAGCCTACTGTCAGCCGCTGATGGGTCTGTCAAGCATGTCAAGGATTTGAACGTTGAACAACCTAAGGTTGCCGACGTGGCACCTTACCTAATTCACACCTCATGTCGTTTCGACGGGATCATGGAAGCTAGGAATCACACTCTTCTGGCTTGTTTCTATCCTTTCTCGAATGACACGATCATATCTTGGGCCGCCATTAATTATTGTTGACCGATTTCTTCGGACAATGCCCTTCTCTACGTCCGTACATCAGGAACTGGTTTCCCTGATCGAGGGTCATCCATGCTCATATATGGGGCAGACACAGTGCCCATCACCATTACACCCTTCATTATGATATCTTCCAGGTCTGGAGCAAAGACAGGTGATACGCAGTCAGCTGGACCTCTTGAGGTCGACCAATCACCGTCTCCAAGCCCCCCTCCGCTCTCAGAGACGGCCGACGGGGACAGCGAGCGTAGTGTCGTCCGAGTCGCTGACAAGCCATACAGCGTCTTCACCGATCGAGAGAAGTGGTTTATTGTAGGCTTTGCTTCCCTTGCTGCACTTTTTAGGTGAATGGGGACATAGTATATGTCCGGCTTTGTATCCTGTTTGACTAGTACTGACGGTCATTCACTTAACTCTCACATAGCCCCCTCACTGCGAACATATATTTTCCCGCAATCCCTGTCATCTCAAGAGAATTTCGCAAAAGCATAGAGCTTATTAATCTCACCGTCACGGTGTACATGGTCATGCAAGGCATTTGTGCGCCTTGATCGCGCCTAATCGGGTTCCCTCTGACGACTCGCTTCGGTTATATGATTCAGCTCCGATGGTGTGGGGAACGTTATCCGACCGCTGGGGACGTCGGCCGATTGTGTTTGCTTGTCTGGCAACTCTCTCTTTATCTTGTGTCGGACTCGCATTGGTTCCAACGTCTGCTTACTGGTTGTTGGTGCTTTTGCGCTGCGTCCAAGCAGCAGGATCAGCAAGCACCGTGGCCATAGGCACGCATCTTGTTAAGGCAAGCCCATCACGCGCTGATGCAGCGATGATCGGAACAGGGGCAGGGATCATTGCCGACATAGCCACTCCTGCCGAAAGAGGTGGCTTCTTCGGGTTGTTCGGTGTGGGGCCACTTGTATGCTCTTGTAGCACTTGCTTCGAATGGTCTCGTATACCTTGTGTATTAGGTCGGTCCCTGTCTTGGTCCTGTCATCGGAGGAGCACTGGCTCAGGGTCTTGGCTGGAGGTATTACTACTTTTTACCGCCTAAGAACGGGCATTGAACTACTATTTAGGTCCATTTTCTGGTTCTTGTGCATAAGTTCTGCCACGTGTGGCCTCGGACTCTTTTTGTTCGTTTCTTTCACTCCATCCATATCCTGACTGTATGCCGAGTCCAAGTCCCCTTTCAAGGTTTCTTCCCGAGACTCTGCACGCCATTGTAGGAGATGGAAGCATCCGAGCTGGGTGGATCTACACGCCCCCCATGTCTGTCGTTGGGAGATACTGCAGCATGGGAGAATTCAACGAACCCCCGCCACGAAAGCCATCCACTAATCCTCTCTTGATGTTTGTATATCCTGATGTTCTTGTCCTTCTCATTTTCAACGGGACGTACTATGCCGTCATGTACGGCGTTACAGCAAGTCTATCAGTCATTTTTGAAGACGTTTATCCCTATCTAACTGAGGCGGATGTTGGCCTATGCTTCCTCGCCATCGGAGGAGGAATGCTAATTGGCACATGGCTGTCGGGGAAGCTTATAGATTCCTACTACCGGAAGATCAGGGACGATATCATCCGCCAAGCTCGATCTAATTCAGAAAGAGCCATCGATCCCAATACCGAAAATGACACAACATTTCCGATTGAAAAGGCAAGGTTACAAGTACTGCCACTTATAATGTTCGTCTACACTGCCTGTATCATTGGTTACGGTTGGGCCCTCGAATCGAGGGCCACTATCGCAGTCCCGTTGATCATGCAAGTCATCTGTAAAGTCACTTTCTGTTCTGTTCTGTACGCCTTGGCCTCTCACCACCTCTCTCGTAGTTGGCATAACAGCTATCATGATCATGAACCCTATCCGGACTCTGTTGGTAGATCTGATGCCCAGCCAGGGGTCCTCTATCACCGCATGTGTACGTCTGCGTTTGCCAATACCACATGGATTCCATCGATTCCTATTGTTGTCAGAACAATATTGTCCGTTGCTCTATGGGTGCTGCTATGGTGTCCGTCATAGACCCCATCCTTGTCGCAATCGGTGACGGATGGACATACACTCTCCTCGGTGGCCTCTGCGTGCTGGTATCTCCCTTATTATACGTCGAAATCCGATGCGGGTCCATGTGGCGAGAGCGGCGGAGAAAGAAACAGGCAGAAGCGGCACTCGACAGGGAGGTGTCATGAACTGGCGGGGGGGATGTAAGATTATCCATGTCAGATGGCATGCACATGGGGATTTGCTACCTACATGTCTATATTTTCAAGTTGTGCCCAACTCTCCGATTTATTACAGCAATGAGCTACTAGACATCTCTGAATGGGGGGGAATACAGCAAGAGACTCAGAATCGCTCAGTGAAAGTTGTTGTGCCAGTGGATTCGCAGAACTATCCCCCAACGCGCCAGGCATTTTCAGTAACTTATGACGCCCAGCAATGCTGCCCGCACGGCTGCTTGACCATGCGATGCTCATCAACACAGGTTCCTAAAAGTTGCGATGGTTCAGGGCGTTCGGCAAGCATGCAAGAGATGGAGCATGCAGGACACAACAGTACCTTGGAGTTGCTACTTTCAAGTACATGTGCTTCCTGTAGTTGGCAAAGGTGATATGCGGTTCCGGCCCATATACGCTAGTGGTATTAGGGTCATTCAAAATTCCCATTATTTATGCCATTTTGATGTTCATTAATGATCTCATTATTTTTCATGGCGTCTTTGAGGAAATTATTAATGAACATCAAAATGGCATAAATAATGGGAATGAATGACCCTATTGACCCACATCTGGTCTTGACCTTCCTGCAGTTAGATCACACCAGGTTTTTTCGGCCAATTGTTGCTTTCCTTTCCTCCGTAGGAGATCTCTGGTCACAGTGGTATTTTTTTTTCAAATTCCGGTTATTTTCTGAGGAGAAGATCGAGGATGTATTTTTATTTACGATTTTTCTACAGGACAACCCTGAAAAGGAAAGGACCACGATGGGTCATTGGCACCTTCCCTACATTCATCCTACATTCTTTTTTTTTTTTTCCTACATTCGTATAATAGGAACAGGTCACCCCCGGCAGGGGCCATCCGGATTTATAAATGGGCACATGATGTCTGTCCACACACCCTCCACACACGATGTCGTCCAGGTCGAATACAAGCAGGGGCGGCATGAAGTCAGCCGAACCTTCTGAGGTCGACCCATTGCTGCCTCCAAGTCCGCGTCCACCCTCCGAGACAGCCGATGGGGACAGCGGGAAGCCATACAGCGTCTTCACCTATCGAGATAAATGGTGGATTGTCAGCTTTGCAGCTCTTTCTTCGCTTTTGAGGTGAGTGGGACGATTGTAGATGCATAGTATGTCCTGCTTGACTGATGCTCATTCACTTAACTCTCACATAGCCCTTTCACTGCGAACATATACCTCCCCGCAATCCCTATCATCTCAAGAGATTTTCATAAGAGTATAGAACTCATTAATCTCACCGTTACGGTGTACATGGTCATGCAAGGCACTTGTACGCCTTTAATTGGATCACAGTTAATTGGATTGCCTGTGACGATTCTTTTTCCGTCACATAATTTAGCTCCAATGATGTGGTCAACACTATCCGATCGCTGGGGACGTAGACCCATTATTTTTGCTTGTCTGGCAATCCTCTCTTTGTCTTGTGTGGGACTCGCACTAGTTCCGACTTCTGCCTACTGGTTGTTAGTGCTCTTGCGTTGCGTGCAAGCAACAGGATCAGCAAGTACCATTGCCCTAGGCATGTACTATCTTGTTGAGGCGAGCTCATTCACATGTTGACGCCGCAACGATGATTTGAACAGGGGCAGGGATCATTGGTGACATAGCCACTCCTGCCGAAAGAGGTGGCTTCTTTGGGTTGTATGGTATGGGGCAACATGTATGTATGTCCATGCAGCACTTGCTTTGAATGGTCTCATATACTTTGAGTATTAGGCTGGTCCCTGCCTCGGTCCTGTCATCGGAGGAGTACTGACTCAGAGTCTCGGTTGGAGGTATTGCTGATCTCTACTGCTCGCGAACAGGAATCGACGTATTATTTAGGGCCATTTTCTGGTTCTTGTGTATTAGCTCTGTCATATGTGGCCTTGTACTCTTTCTGTTCGTTTCTTTCCACTCTGTCCGTATTCTGATCCCATGCCGAGTCCTCTTTCAAGGTTTCTTCCCGAGACTCTGCGTGCTATCGTAGGAGATGGAAGCATTCCTGCCGGGTGGATCTACACACCTCCCATCTCTGTCATCGGGAGACACCGGATCATGGGAAAAATCGATGAACGTCCGCCACGAAAGCCGTTCACCAACCCCCTCTTAATGTTTGCTTATCCTGACATCTTCATCCTTCTCATCTTCAACGGCACATATTATGCCGTCATGTACGGTGTCACAGCGAGTCTATCGGTCATTTTTGCGGACGTTTATCCCCATCTAACCGAGGCGGAGCTTGGCTTATGTTTCCTCCCCATAGGAGGGGGAATGATAGTCGGTACATGGGTTTCAGGAAAGCTTGCAGACTCGTACTATCGAAAGATCAGGGACGATATGATCCGCCAAGCTCGATCTAATTCAGAAAGCTACATCGATATCAAAGCCCTCGAGAAAGGCCCAACATTTCCGATTGAAAAGGCAAGATTACAAATGTTACCGCTCATAATTTTTGTCTATACCATCTCTGTGATTGGTTACGGTTGGGCCCTCGAATCGAGGGCCACTATCGCCATCCCGCTGATCTTGCAAATCTTCAGTGAGTTCGTTTCCTGTACTTGTGCTGCGCAGATTGACGCCTCGCCCCTCTCTTGCAGTTGGTATGGCAGCTGTCATCATGTTGAACTCTATCCAGACTCTGTTGGTGGACCTGTTTCCCAACCAGGGGTCCTCTATCACCGCGTGTGTATGTCTGCCTTTCCCAATAATGCGTGAATTCCGTCGAAATTTCCATTGCCGATAGAACAATATCATCCGTTGCTCTATGGGTGCTGGCATAGTGTCCGTTATAAACCCCATTCTTCTCGCAATCGGTCACGGATGGACGTACACTCTCCTTGGCGGCCTCTGCGTGCTGGTCTCTCCCTTATTATACGTTGAAATCCGATTGGGACCCATGTGGCGAGCGCTCCGGAGAAAGGACAGGGGTAAGCGGCACTCGAGCGGCACTGAGGCGTCACAAGCTGAGGGGGAGGGAATGTAAGATCATCCATGTCAGATTGCTGGCAAATGGGGATTTGCTATCTACATATTTATATTTTCAAGTTGTGCGTTACACACCAATTTTATGCAACAATGAACCACTAGATATCTCTGAATGGGGGGTGGGGGAGGAAACCAGTGGAGACTCGGAATTGCTCAGTGAAAGTTGTGGATTCGCAGAGCAACCCTCCAACGCGTCGGGCATTTTCAGTAACTCATGAGGCCCAACAACGCTGCTCGCATGGTCGTTGACCATGCGGTGCTCATCAACACAGGTTCCTGAAAGTCTTGATGATTCAGGGGGTTCAGCACACATGCAAAAGATGGGTCATGCAGGACAGGACACAACAGTACCTTGGAGTCGCTACTTTCAAGTACATGTGCTTCCTGTAGTTGGTAATGGCAAAGGCGATACGCGGTTCCGGCCGTATATGCCGGTGATATTGGCCAATCACTTGTTAAAATATACTGGTCGCGAGCACACTGTACCGATCCTGGCCGAGGGAACTGCTGGCATCGAACCCGCTGGCGAGGCTGGGAGAGCCATCGCCGCTAAGCTCGAGGCGTTGGCACCCTGGGCGCAAGGCGAGGTCGGGCCTAGGGTCAAAACACTGCCGCAAGAAGGCAAGCGCGGGCCAGAGCCGCCGCCACCGCGAGACCCGAAAGGGAGGGCCGAGTGCGTGCAGAAGACACCGCCGACAGAAAGCGAATGTAAGCCAGAGAGTCAGGTGCTGCCACATGTTGGCAAGCACAGACTCAAGGCGCCGCCCAAGGTCGCCCGAACGTGCGCGGACGTGAGCCTGATTGGCTGCTAAGAGAGGCAGCGCAACCTGAAGGAGGCAAAGGCACGCTTAAGATGCCTTGACGAAAACGCGAGGGCGAGTGTGCTGCGCCGCTACGAAGGGACCCGAATGAGGGTACCCTGGCCATTTGAGACTCGGGAGAGAGGCAGGCCGGGGGCGAATTTTCGAATCGAAAGGGCCTGTGGAGGAATAGAACATCGTAGCGGGCATCGCCGCCTGCAAGAAAGACCCGGCCATTCAGTCAGGAGGCGGCACAATCCATGAGGAAATAGCCATGCACCTTGGGTCATACCCCTGTCATCGTCCCATCTTACTGTTGAGCAGTCGACTTGTCGTCATCTTGAGGCCCATCGAGAGGGCGCGGCAGCATCCTAGGAGATGAAAAGGCGACGCCAGTCGGCGGGCGTCATGCTTCTGTCACTCTCACATGGACTTTGGGAGGAAACCATGGAAGTTGGATTGAGCACATGCTTTCATACTGATGGAATTACACATGAGCCGGGGCTTGATTTTTTTTTGG
>Ga0307510_10000390_pt1 | contig 41581 bp, 53 predicted proteins | sample 12_EM_MG_FD_207224 | JGI IMG/M metagenome (GOLD analysis project Ga0307510, IMG submission 207224) | Populus trichocarpa ectomycorrhiza microbial communities from riparian zone in the Pacific Northwest, United States - 12_EM | ecosystem: Host-associated > Plants > Roots > Unclassified | place... | reverse complement strand
TACGGAACTTTGTCGACTTTCATGATTTGGCGATTAAGGCTGTGCAGTCAAGCGGCACCACTTTCGCAAGGATCAAGGAATCGGCGAGCGATATTATGTTTAAACTCTCGCAAATGAAATTTGAGGTGTGTTTACCAAGCCAAGCTTTTGATTTTTGGGTTCTTATCTCGCCTTCTAGTCACCGTCGCAAGGGAAGGAGTCAGTGAAGGGTAAACTGGATAGCCTGCATCAAGAGATCATCGAGAAGTTCAGGGCAATTGCCGAATGAGTGGGTGATACATTGAAGGAGGATATTGAAGCGTATCGTAGACTTGAGACTTGCCAAGCACATTGTAATTGTTTCTCTGCTTATGTCATCAATATGGTCACGTGATGATTGCGTGCGGACCTGTTCGGCCCGATTACTGTACCTAAGTCACCCATCCTTATCTTCACCCTTTGTTCTACCTACATTCGAAAACATCGTTCAGAGATGTCTGGAAGAAAAGGTAATTCATGAAATCGGCCTGGCTGCTGCTTACTGATGATATCCAGTGTTAAATAAGTCTTCCCCTCCAGAGTTCAATCCTACCCTGATTCCTATGCTGCCCGGGAAAGGGCCAAAGAACTCACAACAGGTAGTCCGTCTCATGGCGCCGTTCTCAATGTATGTCTTCCTTTTTCATCACTACCCTTATTGTGTCCATCGTGACTGAATAGGTGATGCAATACTTGCGGAGAGTACATCTATAAAGGCAAAAGTTCAACGCAGGGAAGGAAGCAGTTAAAGGGGAGGACTATCATGGCGTCAAGAGTTTCCGTTCCTATATCAAATGGTGCGTGACACGACACTCTCTTCCGCAAGTCATACTCACGCCAACCAGTAGTACATTATTTTCGGCCGAAATCATTTTCAAGACGGATCCAAAGAACACCTACTATGCCTTGGAAAATGGTGCCTCGCACCATTTTGAACCATGGCGGGAAGAGCAGATTGTGGAAGAGGGGGACAGGCTCGCGAAACCAGAGGAAGAAGAGAACAATCCGATGGAAGCGCTCGAGAATCATACCATCGACTCAAAGCACAAGATTGATATCCCCGACGTGTTGCGGGACATTCGGGCACGAAATGCGAGGAACGAACGTGCTGAACAGTCGGAGGATCTCACTACATGCATCGGCCGTGAAGAAGAGGTCTCGCAACGACGGAGAGAAGAGGAGGAGGACGAGAAGCTCGTGCTGCAGGTTTTCTCGAAGGTTTCCGTGCCAGGGTGGGTCCGTCGGAGGAAGGATCGAGTACTTCGATGGACGGTACCGTTAAGCAGAAGGTACATGACGTCGAACTAGATCTCAAAAGCCTCTTTCCCGAGAACATGCAGGCGATGATAAATGCGATGCCAGCATCAATACGGCCAGCGAAAAAGAAGACAGCAGACAACTCGAAGTCGCTTGTAATCAAGCTTGCGAAGAAGCAATAGGAAGTCATTGTCACAAGTTGGCGACAGCGTGGTTGCGTTATCGTCTTGTGGCTTGAGACACTAATTCGTAGGACAAGCTTAAGGCGATTCAGACTTACTCTTTATTCGAAAACTTCGTGTACAGCATGAGGTGTAATTCACCCTCCGAGTCGGTTCAAATGCATCGCAAGGCCCCGCCCGCAGTCTCAACAATCCATGTTGCTCATCGCACACCCTGGATGCAGTCAGCGTACCGACCAATTAATTCTTCCATACACTGGCGAGCTAGGTAATGTAGCAATCAACGCGGGGTTGAATGTGCAGCAAACGAGCGCGAGTGCAAAGGAGTGTGAGCCGAAAGCGGACTGTGCAGATACAAAGGTCAGTTGGCACGGAAATGCACACACTGTATTGGTATTTACCTGTGCAGATACAAAGCTATGTAATGTAAGCACAGGGAACGAACGCGAGAGGAATCTAAGTAATGCTCACCTCAGTTGGCACGGAAATGCACACACTGAGGGAGCCATAGCAGAACTACGAAAGTATTAAAGGGGCTGGGGGCAGGTAAATCTAGGGTACTCGACGGAAGCAAATTATGGGGGTACTAAAATCGACCGTTCATTCCATGTCAATTACTAGCGCATCTCGCGCTGTACTCTATGCGATGACCGTGTGGCCCGACCGCCACTTCCGCGACAGGTAACACAGTATGTCGGTGGTACCCGAGTCAAACGTGGTACAGTTGCTGCATGGAGACAGTTGAGACTCGGACAGAACGAAATAAGAAAAGACACCATAAATTTGAAGCCGTCACAGCAGTGTAACCTGCATTTTTCTGCACGACGCTTGTGGTTCTACATCATACACGTTTGTCGGTTGCGCTGCTGAAGCAGGCGTAACCGTACCGCTGACAACTGAAGTAAGTGTCCTGGAATTAGGAGATTGACCAACGGTGTCCGAGTATACTGTTTCGCTAACTTCTGGGGAATTGCATTGAAGATCCTACTGATCAGCACGCTCTGCGCGTTCTCATTTCAACAAATATCCAGCAAGGAAGTGAAGTTAGGGTTTGCAGCTAGCGGTGACGCGGTGACGGGCGACGTGTAGCTGCTGTCCTGTGGCGTCGGTCGGGCCGTGTCGGCAAATGGTTGAATTCAGACATGCTAGTGCGCGCATGCACGCGTTACCATATTCAAGCTCAAGTTATCAATAATAATAGCCTGCTTGCTACATGTCATTTATATCGTATTCTGACAATAGTCGAACAACATTCCGATTTCCCCTCCGCGAAGCTACCTGTGATGGTGTCTGGCCGTCATCATCCCGGGCTCCAACATTCGCTCCTTGCTTAAGGAGCGCCTCGACAACCTCTAAGTGACCAAAATCTGATGCAATATGCAACGCAGTCCAGCGGTCGTACAACTGGACATTCACATCAGCGCCATGATCGAGCAACAACCACACAACGTCCAAATGGTCATTTTGTGACGCCACGTGTAACGCTGCCCAACCTGAGCCGTCCTGGGCGTTCACGTCCGCGCCATACTCGATCAGCAACTTGACAACTTCAACCTTTCCCCCCCAAGATGCATAGTACATCGGAGTGCGGTGGCGTTTGTCCCGTTCGTTGACATCTGTGCCACTGTCAAGTAATAACCAGACAGTCTCAACGTCCCCCGCCTCCGACGCAATATGCAATGAAGTCCCTTGGTCAGAACTATTTGCGCCATTTTCGCGGTCAATTGGTGGCAGGGTAACTCTGGGAAGGGGGTCCTGTGACGCTGTGTTCGAACGGGTCACATCGGTGGGGTCCTGAGAACCTACAACTCCCATGTACTCAGATAATACCCTTGCCGCATCAGGTCTCCCATTACGGTGCGCCAGGTCTAAAGGGGTTACATCGTTCCTGGTGCGAATGTTGACGTCTGCACCTGACTGGAGTAACAGTGTCAGGACATCGATATATCCAAATTCCGCAGCATGATGTAGCGGTGTGGAACCCTTGTTATCTTGACAATTGATATTTGAGCCAGATTCGAGTAGCAGTTGTGCAATCTCGAGTAGCCCATAATATGATGCCAGATGTAAGGGGGTTACTTGGTACTGATCCCGCAAATTAACATCTGCACCAGATTGGATGAGTAGTTCTGCAGTAGTGAGATGGTTGTTAGTCGACGCGAGATGGAGAGAAGTGCAGAAGTTCGTACCACTCGATAGAGTCGGGTTGTCGTTGTGATGGGAGTCTACAGCTGCGCCATTCTGAAGCAACAAACGCACATTATCGAGGTGTCCATTTTGCGATGCGAGCATCAACGGGGTCCAGCCACGGATGCAATGGGAGTCCACAGTCGCACCTCTCTGAAGCAACAAACGCACGATATTGGGGTGTCCATTTCGCGATGCGAACATCAACGGGGTCCAGCCACAGTCGTCACGGGAGTCCACCGTCGCACCACTCTGGAGCAACAAACGCACGATATCGAGATGTCCATTTTGCGATGCGGACATCAACGGGGTCCAGCCACGGTTGCAACAGGAGTCCACAGCCGCACCGCTCTGGAGCAACAAACGCACGATATCGAGATGTCCATGTTGCAATGCGACCATCAACGAGGTCCAGCCATCGTCGCAACGGGAGTCCACAGTCGCACCGCTCTGGAGCAACAAACGCACAACGTCTGGGTGTCCATGCAACGATGCGCATATCAATGGGGTCTGGCCCCCGTTGCGACGTGAGTCCACAATCGCACCATTCTGGAGTAGCAAACGAACGACGTCCAGATATCCGTGCCGCGATGCGGCTAACAATGGGGTCCAACCATCCTTGTCACTAGAATCCACATTCGCACCATTCTGGAGTAACAAATGCACGACATCTAGATATCCGTTGGCCGATGCTATCATCAATGAGGTCCCACCGTCGTTCTGATGGGAGTCCACAGTCGCGCCGTGCTGGAGTAATAAGCGCACGATGTCCGGATGTCCATGTCGCGATGCGTGAATCAATGGGGTCCAGCCACTCCCGTCACGGGGGTCCACAGTCGCGCCATTCTGAAGTAACAAATGCAAGACGTCCACCTGGCAATATCGTGATGCTAGCATCAATGAAGTCGCACCGTCCTTGTCACAGGAGTCCACAGCTGCGCCATGATGTAGTAATGCCCGTACAACCTCCAGTTCTCCCTCTTGTGAGGCCCTAAACAACGGGGTTCTCTCTATGCCATTCCGAGAATTGACATCCGCATGGTGGTCAAGCAACAACGTTACTGCATCCAGACACCCTCTTGCGGCTGCTTCGTGCAGCGGGCTCCAATTCTCCCAATTCCAGGTAGCCATGTCCGCACCATGTTCGAGAAGTAGCGCGACAATATCAACGTTTCCTTTGATGATCGCAGCATGCAACGGAGTAGAGTGGTATCCGCCCTTGGTGTTGATGTCCCATGGATAGGCAACGATCAGGTGTCCCACGAGGTCACGAAAACCACATAGCGTCGCATAGTATAATGGGGTACCTTCGGGTGGTGATGGATGTGCTGCAAACATGATTTCCCGGAATGGATAGTCGATATCGTATATCCATACCCATGTCGCAAAGTATGGCTTTTCGGGATCAAATAGACGCTCCATCCCATCTTTGACTCTAGAAGACACGCCGTGGGGCTTGGCGTGGTCGACCCAGTGTCGAGCCGCGTAGATGGCGAGGGGAAAGTTCGTCATGGTGTCCTTGTCAGCCTGGTCGTCCAATGCTAGAAGGACGCTCAGAGAAGCCTTTGCGAGGATCGTGTGTGCTGAGTCAGTAAGGATGTGGTACTGGGAAAGAGCCTTCCCAGCATTGGCGAGCCTTTCGGATGTCAAGTATTCCTTGACAGAAAAGTGGGAGAACCGGACGACTCGCGACCCGTATATGTCGACAATCGAGATTAAACTTGAGCATATCGATAAAACCTCTTCCTCTGGGTGATCAGGACGCCAATTCACGTGGTATCGGGGAAGTTCTCCGGCCTCGAATTCAATCGCAAGGATGTCCGCAAGCTCCTCGACATGAAGTGGCCTAATCGACTCCGCAACACATTGGAAGAGATGTTGTGCATATTCTCGTCTCTCCTGAGGAATACCTTTTAGTATCCGATCGTAGGTCTCGTCCAAACTCTCCGGCAAGTGGTCAAGGGCACGTCGAATTGCGGAGGGAAGACTGCGCCTGAGGGCTTCCAGTTGGCATGTCACCCAGCGAAACCTGAATATATGTGTGAGAACTGTCGTAAGTGAGCTTAGTAATGATGGCCTACATTCCATCAGCCTTCTGAGCAAGTATCGTGATGACTAACTCCTTGTCGTTCTCCCTCCATCTTCGCATCTTCATGTCTGAGTTCATGACAAACCTCAAATAGTCGGCAATATCTTTCTTTTGTCCGGCTTCATCATGAAGAGAAACAGCATGAGATGCTAAAGATGCAAAGGCAGTTTGAATATCTGCCTCAGGGCGACTTGTCGTGCATAGACGGACATTCGAGAGTTGTAAGTCAACCAGTTTATTCACCAGCTCGAGGACCCATTCTCGATGGGACTTTACACCAGAGTCATTAGGACATTCATCAAGGCCATCGATGATAATATACACTGTTGGTAGTCCTTCGGTTTTGATCATCTCTCCTAAGCAGCTCAGCAGTGCGTCATCGTCTGGGCGCCGAGATCCTCCATCGTACTCAGAATATAGGGCAGAAAGAATGTTGTAGCAGAGATCGGATTTGGCTGAAAGCTGAGAAACAAGGGAAGCTAGTAATCCACCGGCCTCTTGCTTCTTGGGGTCTCGGAAATCGCAGTAGAAATAGGCAACCAAGGCCAATCCTGTATCACGTAGACCTTCGACTTGTTGAATGATGCTGGAGCTGATTGATGTTTGAATGAGCCAGACGAAATGTTTCAGGAATCACATACCACAAAATACTCTTGCCAGACCCTGCTGTATATTGATGTGCCAGGCGGCATGAGTGTGTGCGACAAGAAGTAAATGGAAGAAATGCATACGTTTACCATGAATCCAAAAGAGTGACCCTACTTCTGTCCATTCCCTAAACTGGTCGCTTTGAGTGAACCATGAGGCAGTTCCTTCAAGGTGGTCTCTGCGGGCGATGTTGTGATTTGTCGAGGGATCTGGGGGAGAGAGCCAACTTCGGACGTCCCTTTGGAATTGGTTCCCTGAGAATAATAATCATATTCAGCTTCGAAACCGAATGTACCGATGTCGGGACTGACTCCGGATCTTGTTGATCCCATCTGTGTTGTTTATATCGTGACCAACATGCGTCATCAGTCATGGAGATTGGGGGACCACGCCGGTCGAACATACCTAGGGCTTGTTGTACACCATGCGTTGACGCCTTTCCATCTGGCCCAATACGTTTTGTCAGTCGTTTGGTTGCCAGTAAAGTAAAGTTTCTAACCATCCCTGACAACCTTCAAATCGTCGGACAATCCATGGACGACTTCCAGCGTGCAAGCACCAGTCGTCAGAGCTTCTTCTTGGGTCAGTTGATCTAATCGCTGTAGGGTAGCCTCAACGTGTCTCTCTCCCAGTAACCTCTTGATGAATTTCTCTATACCACGATTGGCCAGTGAAGGTCAGCACGTAATAGGTCACTTACTGAACCGTCCCTGATTTATATGCTTTGTGGCTAAGGCAAGTACATTGAGTACTTCAGTCATGATTTTCACCATGACGTTTGACATCGTAGGGGACGACGGGATGTTCTCGGTATAAACACGGAAGCGTGCGAGGAAACTGGAGACGCGTCCGAAGAGATCGCTAAGTGCGTCGTAGCTTTCACCGACACCGACAGCCACCTGACGTGGATAGATGGTACACAATGGCCCCATAGGAAGAAGAGTGACACGTACTGAGAGGAGAACATCAATTCCAACGAATATCGCCTTTGTTGGCTGGAATGGCGTCTGTAGGGGGGCATAAGAATATGCAAATACAACGGAAATACGGTGTTGATCGCGTACAAGGCCAGCTGCCTCGGCAAAGATGGTGGAGAAAGCATGGACGACGTGGACTATGGGACGAAGGGAGTCGATCAACTTGCGGTGTTTGTCCCGATAGACGTTGAATGCGGATTCTCTTTCTAGAAGTAGCTGGAGGATGTCGTCGAGGGAAGAAGCGTTCTGGAGTTTCTCTGCAGAGGGATGTTTTGTGAGGTCAACTTTGGTTTGATTGCGATAGTTGACTAGTGCGGCATCTAGGATGGGTTGAAAGGACGAGGAGGATGTGGCCATTGAAGACATGAAAATGGGGAGAGAAGGGGGCGAGTAGAGGGAATTACAATGACACTGTCAACATGGCTCGGTTTATTCACTTAATAACTGTGAATAAACTGTAATATAAACTCATTAATTTTTCACGATTTATAATTTGAATTCTTTCTGTATAAATTTTGTGTTTATTCCGATTTTGTTTTGTGACAAGGACCATAAAAAGACTTAAAGTTTAGCCCACACTAAGAAAGTTAAGGTTTGACTAAGTGTTATTTCCGCAAAAAAAACCATGCATAGGCTTAAAGTCCATCCACAGATTATCACAAATTAATGATTTGTGAAAACATTTTGAGTCTATTCTTGTCACGCCTGTCACGCTCTTTATCTGACAAAACTTTAAGTATTTCCAAATCAGAATCTTTCACATTTCCAGCTTAAGGATTTTCACGTGATGCGCACAATAATACCACGTGCATGATGCAAAATCCAAGATAAATTGTGAAAAAATCAGGTTTTAGGATAAATTATACATTTCAGTTTATTCAAGGTTTTAAATCATAGAAAAAAAAAAAGTTTCAAAGAATAAGTCACCATTTATTCACGATATTTGTCAGGCATCGTCGGTCATTATTGTTGTCGGGTTGTTGTTGTTGTCGGTCATCGTTGTTGGTCGTCATCGTCAGTTGTTGGTCGTCGTCGTCAGTTGTTGTTGTCGGTCATCGTTGTCGGTTGTCGTTGTCGGTTGTCATCGTCAGTTGTCGGTTGTCGTCGTCAGTCGTTGTTGTTGGTCATTGTTGTCGGTTGTCGTTGTCGGTTGTCATCATCAGTTGTCGTTGTTGGTCATCATCGTCGGTCGTCAGTCATCGGTCGTCAGTTGCTGTCATCTCACCATCAGTCATCATCGTCTTGTCATCAGTCATTGTCACCTTGTCATCAGTCATTGTTGGTTGTCATTGTCTCATCATCAGTTGTCGTCATCTTATTGTCTCGTCATTGGTTGTCATTGTCTCATCATCGGTCATCGTCAGTTTGTTGTCGGTCGTCGTCGTCTTGTCGTCGTTATCGTCAGCCATTGTTGGTCATTGTTGGTCATTGTCGTCAGTCGTTGTCGGTCGTCGGTTGTTGTCGGGTCATTGGTCGTCATCGGGTCGTCGTCATCGTCGTCAGGTCGTCATCGTCAGGTCATCGTTGTCGGTCATCAGTCGTCGGTCATCAGTCGCCGTCGTCTTATCATTGGTCATCGTTTCGTCATCACCTTGTCGTCAGTCATCGTCGGTCGTCCTCGTCGGTAGTAGTTGTAGTCTTCATTGGTGGTTGGTCGTCAGAGTTGGCAGTTATCTGTCGTTGCATTGGTCGTCCGTCCTCATCGTCCGTCATCGGTGGTCATCGTCCTCGTCAGTGGTTGATGACTGCTGTCATCCATGGCTGTTGTCGGTCAGCATGCTGCCCAAACAGTCCTCACCGATGTTATCTCTTGTCCTGTCATGACACCCTCATACGAACATGCCTGGAAAGCACCGCCTCTGAACGCATCGCTGCTGAGGATCACTTTGCACCCTCAATGCCACCCAACTTGCAAGCAGCAAACCTAGATAGAGGCAGGGGGGTGGTCAGCACTGAACTACCCATGGACCATGGCCTTGTTGGACCTGCCAGCATCGCCATCGATAGAAACGGGAACCAAGTAATGGGGTAGACCTAATCCAATGTTTGTTTAAGCTGAGAGTATCTGCACAGTGAAAACATACCTCATCTGGAAAGTCATTATGCGCTGGAAGCCCACCCTCCACAGCAGTGTGGCAGAGAATGCCAATACGGAGCTAGGCGGGTCACCATTTTATTCACAATTTGTTGGGCGTCATCGGTCGTCGTTGGTCGGTCATCGTCAGTCGTCATTCGTCAGTCGTCGTTGGTCGTCAGTCAGTCATCAGTTGTCGTCAGTCGTCATCATCGGTGGTTGTCGTCGGTGGTTGTCGTCGGTCATCGATTGTCGCCTGTGTTCATCGGCCGTCATCGTCAGCGGTCATCGTCAGTTGTTGTCGGTTGTTGTCGGTTGTCATTGGTTGTTGTCGTCAGTTGTTGTCGTCAGTTGTTATCATCGGTCGTTGTCATCGTCGGCCGTCGTCGTCAGTCATCTGTTGTCATCGTCAGTTGTCGGCCGTCGTCGTCAGTGGTCATCGGTTGTCATCGTCAGTGGTCGTCATCGATCGTCGTCCTCAGCCATCAGTTGTCATCAGTTGTCAGCCGTCGTCATCTGTGGTCATCAGCCATCATCTGAGCCAACAACAAGTAGAACCAAACCTGACAACTGCTCATCCACCTGGCGCAGACATTTCCAAAGATACAATACCTCTGATCCAGGGTGTCGACGAAAATGTTTAGCTGGGAGTGAGGCAGAAAGCTGGATGAGCCCTGTGGACAGGCGCCATGGGAAAGGCGCCATGGGAAACCAGCTCACGTTGATGTCACCCGGTTGTGGGGGAGGCAGTAGTCTAGAGCTGTCATAGATATTCTTCAGTACTTCGTCAACTTTCAGTACGTGGGGGAGGCGGTAGTCTAGAGCTGTCATAGATATTCTTCAGTACTTCATCGACTTTCAGTATGCTACAACACACCTTGATAGCATGTCGCAGCAAGTCATTCACGAACTCACATACTGGCTTTACGCCCTGGAAAAACCTGGCCCCACAGTTACAGTCACGGCTACACCACATCCCCGTCCCGAATGGGTGATCATTTGAGCGCATACCTGAATGTTCACGGTCGTTAAGTATCATCAGTCGTCAGTGTTGGTCGGCGGTGGATGACGGTGGTCGGTGGTCGTGGTCCATGTCATCGCCTGTGTCATTGTCCATCGCCAATCTTGATGGGGCAGGCGTGCCACGCATAATGTGCCATGGAAGAGAGGGGTCGTTAACAGTGGCGAGACCTACTAGGATTCATGGTGATACCTCAGCATGCATGGCGACGAGGCCACGGATGAAAAGTCGAGAAAACGACCTGCTGATATCCATGGTAAGATGCAGGAACCGATGACAGCGGATGCTGAGAGTGAATGGGGGCGACATTGAGGAAGTTAAAGTAAGATGAAAAGTATGTACAGGCGAATATACGGCGCAATGAGTGGAAAACAGCGATGGGACAGGGCAAGTGATGGCAAGGTCGGTGTTGCACCAGATGCGAGGGCGATGTGGGTGGGAAGGTCGTAGGAGGGCAGACGACTTGGTCGAAGGAGAGGGACGAGAGCGCGAAAAGGACTCAAAGAGAGAGCTGCCACAAGGCTAAGTGGCACAGCGCAGGTGCCTTGGGAGACACAATACATTGACATACAATTCTTGCACCTTGGGACATAACGCATGCCTCAGAACAAGTGGGAAACGAGCTTGCAATGATCTGACAAGATTTAGTTGAGCGGCAAGTGGAATGTGAGCAAGCTCATAACCAAATCGTGATGGTCCGATGGTCGTCGTACCGGCCCGGGTCTTACTTAGTCGCGAGTCCCGCGCTGCCTCACAAGATTTGCTGATGGCCAACGCTCGGTTTCGCGGTGGGTTATTCTCACTGCAACCAAATCGGATTATTGTCTGACTATTCAAGTAGCTTGATTACATGTGTGCTTTACACAATGCCCAACCCCCAGGCCTTCAGTAGTTCACAGACTCAAAACGTCTTGCGCGGGGGTGATAAGCAAGGATGGGATTCCAATGCTGCGTGCTCAGGGCCAATCGGCCAGCCCGGTCTGTTCAATTGCTATGCGTCGCTTCCCGAAAGCCAGCCCCAGTTAACGCCCACTGTGATACTTCACTTGGGTCTGCTTCAGCGTGGCTGGAAGCCCTATCCTTCTGCTTTTCACTGCTCTGGGCAATGTATTTCGCTGCGTATCTTCGCTCAAAGTTAACAAACTTCACTTTCTGGGGGGTAAAAAAGGACGTACTTCCGCTCATCAATGGTAAAATTGATATCAATCTCGGGCTGAACGTTAAGCACCGCCAGTTGGCCGGGACTTAGTGCCTGAAGCCATTTGGCATCGTAAAAATTGTGGGGAAGTCCCATGATGGGCCGTCCGATTTGCGTTTTATCCGAAGGATAACGCTTCCTGAACTCATTCCCTGGCGCTGCAGTGCCGTCTTCATTGATCTTGGTTCCACTATAAATGAGGTCCATTGTCCTTAGCCACTTTGTTACCTCCATTGATCGCCATTGTACTTTTAGGATTTTATAACGCTTTTTCTTGGGTCCTGACTGAGGGATCTGATCACCCCCGTCCTCGCCCTGACCTTGGTTGCTCATGTCTTCACCACCATGGTCGCTTTCATCCTCACTCATCCCACCTCTAGAGAGACGTTCAAGTGGTGGGATAAAGCGCTGCATGGTCATGTGTGACTGAACAGCAGTCGTGCGACTTTCATAAAGCTGGCGATTAAATCAGTTGCGCTGTCATTAAACAAGCGGTGGGGTCCTGACCATTACTGTGCAACGTATACGCCTTCCACATTTTTTGGTTGGAGAGCTCCGGCGGGACTTGCAAGTCGTTGACCCTATCTCGGCGTTGTCTGACTCTTGATCTTTTAAGAATGTCTGGTACTGATGGTGAATGCGTCTGAGACGTGTCAAGAATTCTCCCTTGAGTTTGCTTCGATCCTCGTCGTTGTAGGAAGGAGAAAGGATATACGCTTCCACAAAGACTTCTGCCGCTTGTTGGTTCCAGACGCTCCTGTGGAATGGACGCGTGATGAAGTCTAACCTGAAGTTATCTTGGGTTGGGCCATCAGCAATTCTCCGCGACGTCTCGTACTGGTTGAGCTCATCCTGAGTCGGCGGTGTTGGCCAGTTATCATTTTTAACGCCTTGGTTTAGTAATTCTTGAATGAGTTCTTGACAATTATGCTAGGCCAGTCAACACATCGACGCCAGTGGAATAAGGAGGGCAAACTTACATGAAATTTATTTGCTGGATCTTCTCTATGGATGGGAGGTGGGATCGGGTTTTGAAAGGTCCCGGGGGGACCTTTCCGTCTTACATGCAACGACAAAGGCCCTCGCATCCCAGTGGGGGGAGGGGCCGGGTTTGACAAGCTGGCAACTTGACCCACTGCTATGGTAGCTTTGCTCGAGCCCTGAATTGCACCACCATTTGCCATCGATACGACTGCCTGTCTGAGTTCATCAAGCTGACGGGCCATTTGGGAAATAGTTGATTGGGAGACATGAGAACGTTCAATGAGTTGGTTGAGCAACGCATTCTGACTCATACTTGAAGGATCAGGTGTCGAATCTTGTGGTAGCTGTTGAGGGGCAGGGTCGATGTGCTGTCCATATGCATCATGACAACTATCCACGCTATCTACGTCCATCTAATTGCAATAATAGTCATCGTCAGCTTGGGCCAAGGAACACAACAGGAGCACATACGTTCACATCACCACATTGCTCCCTTGTGGCGCCCGAGGCACATCCCCTGACAGCGTAGTGCAACGGGGTCTGAGGAGAATCGATAATTTAGACCGCATGCATTACTCCATATTCTGTAGATAGCGCACCTCGGAGGACCTGGGTATCTGTGAGGTAGATTCCCCCTGGACAGGCGTAGGTTCAGCTTGCCATGTCTTGGCGCCAGATCCAGTTTCGACTTGTATAGACCTCTGGGTGAGGAAGAGGGCATCCCTGACTTCCTTCGCTCTTCTCTGCTCTTTCTCATATTCATGCGCCTCCATCATAGAGATCAGTAACATAGAACCTCAGGGAATCAGCAATCCCTACCTTCACTTGTTCTTCCAACTCCCTTGCTTTCCGTACCAGTCGCCGCTGTTCTGCTGCTTCTTGCTCAGATTGCCTCTGCTGATCACAACGCAAGACTTGTAGCTTCTTGTTACTTCCCTGTAAAGCCACTATAGATGATGTGTGCTCATTGGGAAGAGGGGGGTGTTCGACGGAATCGCCTTGCAATACTTGGCATAGCACTGGTATTTCCGAGGGTGTGTTCTCCTGTACGAAGCCCTGAGATGGGCCTGCACTTGTGGAGGCACCCAATTCTTCTACGGGGAACCGCTCAACAGGCATTGTGGCCTTATGATGTGATTCGGATGGATGAAATGCTTCTGAAATCGGTGATAGAGAGGGAGAATGTTGAGCAGAGGATGGAGGCCTCGTAGTGGAGGTTTTGCTGGTGCCGAAAGACGATGGCTGCAAGGTGAGATTAAATTTAAATGATATTCTACGACTGCAGAACGAGGTTGTGGCGTACTGTATCCCGTGCTTTCCCTTTACCCTTTTCTCGTGCTGAAGGCATGCCACCTTCCTTGACCTGCTGTGTCTGACGTCGCCGCTACCCATGAGAGCTATAAGTAAAGGTACAACCTGCTGTTGGCCACCGCAACGCACCAATTTTTGGGACATGGCCTTTTCATATCGCTTCTGGGAGCTAGAGCTGATCTCGCGTTCAAGCTGTGACTTGCAATAAGCTATCTGGGAGGTGCATAATGCTATCCTCAACGTACCCATGCCTCTTCAGCTTTGTGTTTCTCTTGTTGAATGGTCTCAATGAATGACAATGTAGGACGTGTCACGTTTGACCTCCCTTGATTTACCAGAGAGTGTGTGGCTTTCTCAGCTAGAGAAGCAGCACGATCTTCGTCGTCTTGATATTCCTTCTGGCGCTGCTTAGCCTTCAACGCTGCCTATTGAAAAAGTCAATATCGGTGCATGCAGAGGATGGATAATCCTGACCTCATCGTCCCATTCACAAAGACTTGCTTCTATTTGTGAGTCGATCGACTTCCACACTTCGACCTCGAGTGATTCTGGTGTGCCGAGCCATGTCTTCTATATGGTTTTTATAAGTAGAAATCAAACAAAAGGAAAATAAAGTCTCCTCACCAGCAATTCAGGGCATTTCTCCTCGTACGATACTTGTCCCCTTTTTCTCATATCTTCTTCCATCAGTTTGCGGGCCACTGCCTCTGTTTGTCGGTATTCCTCTTCATCCTGTTCAGCCTTGAGGACTAAGTAAGAAGCCGTATGTCCAACAAATCATCTGAAGCTTACTTTTTTCTGGGCTTCTGCCCTGGCTTCATCAGCTTTAGAGGAGACCCAAAATTCGAGATCAGGGGTTAGCTTGGGGGCCCACGTAGTGCTAGCAAATTCCGCTGGGGGCGGCTTGGTTCATGTCAGCGACTCCAGGTTTGCTCTGCTGGACACGTATCGCTCACCCCGGCATGTGATGCAACTTGCACCAGGCCCGTCCGAGCCGCCTGGCCATGGGGAGTGGACTTGTCGTCACTCTCCCACTGATCCCCCGATTCCTCAGAGTGGGCGCAGTGGACTCTGGTATCCTCTTTGTCCTGACCTTTGAGGCTGCTGGGTCTCTCGGCTACCCCCTCCTGTCTGAGAGGTTCAATGCAGACGTCATTGAGCTCTGATCTTGCCAACGCTTCCTCCAATGCCGGCGGATTCCCCTTGTCTGGAACACCGCCATCCCCACCAAGCGGTGTGCAACTCAATTCATGATGCTCCATCGTTTCATGGCGTGCAACGACCGGCACATCCCGCTTAGAGCTGGGGTTATTGTGATCCTGATGCACACACCCCTGTGGATCCCACGAGCTTGTTTCGTGTGTATCACCACCCTCGCTGTTATGCTCTGGTTCTAACTTAGCAAATCAGCGCTCTATTCTCTCTCGAGCTTTGTGCAGCTTCTGCTCACCGATTGCTGACTCGGCCTCCACTCCTTCTAGGAGAATCACAACTTGTTTTTCCTTGTCTTGATCATGCCCGACGCCCTGCGATTGAGCTTGAGGCACCAGTACAAGAGCGGCTTGTCCCAGCATCTCTTCGCCACTTGCAGAATACAATGCCAGCGACGTCTCCATATCCTGTTCGATCTCGATTGCCTCTCCACCAGGGAGAGTGTCTTGCCCCAGAATTTCCTTGCTGGTTGTGGTATCCAATACCATACTCATCTCCGCGTCCTGTTGGACTTCGATCTCCCCGTCGGCGGCTGGGAGTTGGGCATTCCAAACATTGTCCTCTCCGGGTGCCTTTTCATTACCCTCATAGATCTGCTGCTCATGCTCCTGTCGCAGGTATTCCTGCTGCGTTTCTGATGATCGATTTATTTGGCAATTCAAAGATGACAGATCCACCTGTGTAATTCAAAATAAAAATAAGTACCCATGATTTGCCCAAATAGATGATGGCCAACCACGTACCTTGCTGGATTCTCCGGAATTCTTGCGCCTTTGCTTGTTGAGTGTGAACACACCGGAGCCGTGGCGATTGAGACGATAAGAAGTGCGATGTCGTGCAAGAACATTCTCTCTCTCCCGTTTGTAGTGGATGGTTTGGGCAGTGCCATCCTCCAGGTGTCGACGCTTTGATGAAATGAGCTCGGTCATTCGACTGCAGTCTTCATCCTCATCTAGCGGACGCGCCATATTACCTGGAATGGCCTTTGATTCAAGCCCTGGCGCCGGTGCCCTGCGCTTGATCCCATGTTCGGGGGCGGGAGACATAGTCGAGTGAGAATTGGTAGCACGAGAATTAATGGTCCTGGATCCAGATAAAGTCCACAGGTGATTGACTGGGGAGGTAAGAGAGGCTTGGTTTTCTTCCAGAGAAAATGATGTTCTTCCAGATGGGTGGCACTGTACGCTCTACCCACCCTTCAAAGGGCATCAGCTTGTTCGGCATTGTCCGACAATGGTGGCAAGTCTTTCCTCCCTCCTATGAGATCCGATTCTGCAGATTGGGTAAGGAAATTTGCGACCTCAGAAAGTCCTGTAGGTAATACAAAATTGTTGCCTATGCATTGCAATCCTACACTTAGACCTAGACCATCCATCTCTAGCCCAACAGCGCCACAGCCGCCGCCACTACACCAAACGTCACCCAGGCCAACGTACCAGGATGTGGACCCTGGATCACGACGGTTTGAATTGCAGTGTTGGCTACTAGTACATGACGGTCTTAAAAGAAGGTGGTGGGGGGTGTCAGAGTAACGCTCACCTTTATCGATATATGCATGTGGGATTGTATCCCAAAGGATTATATGATTGGCGTCTGTCCCTGTGACAATGAGAAACCTATCGGCGTATTCAGAGGAATGAGCCTATGAGCGAGAGTGAGCATTGGAAATAGATCAGAATGGGAGTTTGATGATCACCGCCAGCGCAGTAACGTTGCATGCTCCTAGATCACCTCAGGAATGACATCAGGACATGGGAACTGTCAACTCACTGCCATGGGGGAGCACTTGTAACTTATCGCCCTGCTCTGTATCCCAAATACAAACACTTCCTTTGCCTCCACTGATGATAGCGAAACCATCATGGACGAAAGCCACTGGAGGCGATGTGAGGTCGGATCTCACTTCCCATGGAAGAGCTTGCAGTAGGCGGTGTGTTTCCGTGTCATGGACCTCGAATGAATTTGAGACCCCATATATGGCTACTAGAGACCCATGAGGGGCCAATGCGAGAGACAAACTATTACCAGGGAAAGCATCAGCAAAAAGAGTGGAAAGAAAGACATGTCAGGTATTCCACCCAGCTCACCAGTCCGGAATTGTCAGACGCCATAATATTGTCAGTGATGTGAGATCCCAACACCTGAAAGAAGTCAGTTATAGGACATGCAGCAGTGCAACCAATCCTTACATCACACCGTGCCATAGATAAGATGATACGACGACCTTCTGCCCTTGCTCTGACAGGTCGCATCTCTTGAGCCAGTTTACAGAAGTAACGTTGACAGCCCGCCCAGTCAAAGAATATTGATCTGGTGGTGGTGGAATCGTCTTGAACACTTCCCATGTTTCTGTCAACCCAAATCAGTACTCCCGCAATGGGGCCAAAAAGAAGGCCTAACCTTCCTGTGTGGCATGATGTCTGTTTCTTTTCCATACATTGACCTTGTTTGCTGCTCCAGTGATTAACAGTTTGTCATTAGAGTACGGTGATATACAACATATTGGCCCGGAATGGGCATGAAAATACATGGTCCTGATATATGCCTAACATCTTATAAACGATGCCCAGGATTTAGTAGCAGAATGGACATACCTCTTCAAGACGGACAGATACTAGGGCGCCATTCTCACAGCCAAATACGAATCCCTCTGAACCAGTTGACCATACAAGGGAATGAATGGGTGCGCGCACATTGATACGATGCAAAGCGTTTGCCGTGTCCACTGCCCAGACAGAAACAGTGCCATCAAGACTACCTGCAGCAAATATGCTTCCATGGGTGTTGAAGGACAGAGCAGTTATGGGACCATCATGGAAGTGGCGGTCATATTGCTTTTTGTATTTCAGGACGGGGAGAACGAAAGGCATGGTTGTGATGGTCAAAGGTTAAACGTAAACTGCTGCCGCATCTGCAAAGCCATGGACAGACATCAGGCCTAGGTCCATGGACCATAGACCGTCCCTTGGACCTTAGCTCAACCTCACACACACAGGAGTTGCAAGGCGGAGGAGATGGAGTGCTGCAATGTATGATTCTCATATTTTTACAGCACTCTTGTAATTGTAAGTACATCGAGAGGTAGTGAAATCCCTGTATCAGTCCCACAATAACGTACGACATCTGAAGATCTGAACAACTGGACGTTAGTTTAGAATCTCAGTACCTCGTGAAAGGGTGATATACCGGTGATATCTGTCATGCGCGCAAGTAGTATCATATGTATGGTGTGACCACCACCTGGGCCGCCTTGCGCTCATCAAGCATGCCTGCCTTTCCTTCGTCAACAGACATCACCTCATCTTGGATACCATTGGCATCGTTCCAAGTCATTCGCCGCTGCCATTCGTTCTCAACAATCATTACCTTGTCTTTGCTACCTCAGTCGTTGCTCGTTCGTCGTTGTCGTTGCTTGTTCATCATTGTCGTTGCTCGTTCATCGTCACCACCGCCACTGTTCCCCCACCACCATTTGTTCTCAATGGACTTCACATCGCCATTGCTACCGCTGGCACCATTCGTTCTCAATGGACATCGCATCGCCTTTTCTACCACTGGCATCGTTCGTTCGTTCGTTCATTCTTCGTTCATTTGTCGTCGTTGTCACTGCCGCCTCTGTCATTCTACCTTCAGTTACTACACAGTCGTAGGTACGTCATCGCTGCCATTGCTCATTCTTGTCGTTCTCTCATTAAACTGTTTGTTGCCCCTGCTATTGTCACCACTGTCACCATCATTGCTATAGTCGCCACCCCTACCACCCTCGTCATTAGTTTGTTGTCACCATCACTGCTGTTGTAGTTTGCACGAATCAAATTATAATAGAACTTGAAGATAATACTTGAAGCCGATGCCTCATAAGAATCCCCACAATTTCCTGGTGATGACGCCGTCATCTGATGACCTACAACACATACTGTGACTACTGTCCCTCTTGCATTCGCTGAGAAGTGAGAACCTTTTCTACATTTCACAAGACTGTACAGCAAGGGTCTATACACTGTCGAACAGTGCAAAAGTAGCAGTAAAAGTGTCTATCTCCGCCAATGCAGTCTCCACAGATTCCCACGAACTTCCTGCAAATCTCAAAACAACCGCATGAAGGTTGATGTTATATCCTCCGGATATGGGAGCACTCGTCCAGAAATTTGCCAATACAGCAAACTTGTCCGATGCTTGAGCGTTTTCGAATCTGACCTTGTACTGGATCCCACCCAACTCAGTGATGGTCCAGATCAACGCATCCTTGTATAGAAGTGAGTGCAGATGCAATAGACTAGTTGACTGTGCTTACTTCTCAAGCCCTTTGTATCTTGGGACGCAAGACCTCGCCAGAGTGATGCGAGTTGATGATAGCGCTGTTCTCACCGCTATTAATGAAAATGTGGTCTCCACTGCTGGTTTGGATCATCACTGACTCGGTGAGCGTATGGCTAAACTTACATTCATCCTCGCCAGTTTCAAAGACCAGGAGGTGTGCGTTATGGCTACTCATCCCAATGTCGACCGGGCTACTGTTGATTGGTGCGATGAAGACACTGACTTCAACTCTGAGAAAAACTCCAATAACTGCTGGGCGTAGGCTAGAAAACCTGTGAGCACATCATAAGAAGGAAGCACAGTCACTCACTGAATCACAACCATGGTTCAGGTGGTCGATTTTTCCCCCACCCTCCGAGATTAATCGCTGATATTTATTTCCACACACCTTCCTTTCTCCCCAGAAATGCCACTCAGTTACAAAGCGCCAAAGTTTTCGCCCAAGGCTTGACTCTTATTGAGGCGTCCTCTTCGGAGGTGCGTGCCACCTGTGGGATTGTCCTGCATTTCCGACTAGTGATCGGCTTTGAACATCACCACCATTCTTTTTGTGCAGTTTGTGCTGTGCATCACCCACGGCTGTGGACAGTTAAATAATAGGAAAGTGAATGATCCGACTGGAGTGTCGGATGATTTTCCACCACGCCACCCCATGATCGTGGACGGAATCTACCTCGTGGCCACAAGAACTGCAAGGAGGGCACCAGCACCATGTAGCACGTGCATTCCTGGTCACTCGAATTCTCTCCACTCTCTGTGCCGATGGGCTGGGACGTGATTCTATAAAATCTGGATGACGAACTCAATGCTTGGATTAATTAAACTAAGCGATAATGAGCTCTGGATCTACTTCCGTAGCCATGATCCTAGCTTCCTGAATGTATAGTATGCACAAATAAAATATGGTAGCGGTGTGGAGCGATTGAAGAGATGAAACGAAGAGAGGAAGAAATGGGTGAATACTGAGAATTCTGTGAGGAAGGGTCCTTGCGTGTATCCATCCTAAACTAAGCCATGTTGGCAAGTACACAGCCCCGATGTACATCAACTGCAGTACCACCCGAAGCATGAAAGACAAAAAGGTGAGAATACCTCGCATCACCTTATGCTTGTAGACTAGGTATCTCGGGCCCCCAATTCCCTTTGATGATATGCTAAGAGTATCCAAGGAATGATTGAGAGCCTGTTCAATGTTCATTATGAAGTTCACTTTGCTAACAAATTGTAGGACGGGGAGGGGAGGCAATGTGTTCCATGCATGTGAATGGATGGAGGATGTATTGTGTGAATGTGGTGGGTGAGGCATAGTCGAGGGGGTTGTCTGTTGTCTAGACGCATGCTGCATTTCATGGAGGAGCGAACGGAAAGGACTTGGAGACTTGGATGTGGGAACTTCCGCCATGTCTAACCCGTGGGATTCTGAAAACGGGTCATCAGGTAGCAATGGCACGTCAGATAAAGATGCTGGGATCGTAGATGCGTGGTGCATTTCTTGGAAAAGCAAACGGAAAGGACTTGGAGATGTGGGGACTTCCGCCATGTCTAACCCATGGGACTCTGAAACCGGATCATCAGGTAGCGATGGCATGTCAGATGAAGATGCTGGGATCGTCTGTTGTCTAGCTGTGGGACCCATTTCATTGAGAAGCGAATGGAAAGGACTAGGAGATGTGGGAACTTCCGACATTTGGTCTAACCCATGGGATTCTTGAAACGGACCATCAGGTGGTGATGGCATGTCAGGTACAGATGCTGGGATCGTCACAGAAGGTGACTGGCTACTGGCGCCAGCTTGTGAGGTGCTGGATGAAGGTGGGGAATGCTCCCCTATCGCTGATTTACTGTCGGGATGCATAGGACTTCCGCGAGATGACTGGTTCAACCACGTTGGTGTGGGTGGACGCACCAAACCCACAAGGCAGTTGGCTAGCTTGTTGAGATAATCCTCAATGGACTCATCGGAGGGCTTTTCGGACAACACCCCCTCAAGAAGACGGTCTAAACATTCAAGTTGGGTTGTTATCATTTAATGAAGCAATTTGGTTCAAAGACGACACACCACTGTGTTTCAGAACAGATTTGTACCTTGCTATCAGCCGTTCAAAAACGTGGTTCTCTTCGTTGTGGGTGCACCTCGAATTCTCAATATTGTGCTTCATAACCTTCAACCGTTTGTTGACTTCCTTTGTGCTATCGGATACAGCGGTCGTAGAATGTCCAACCTTCCTGATACATCCTGCTACCAATTCTTCACAATGAGCCGTTGCATCCCGAAGCCTATCAAGTTCTGCCCGCATGTGTCTAAGCACTGCTAGATATCAGGCCGCAGATCAGATGAACAGGCCTGGGGAACATACAGTGAGTATTGGCCAGAAACTCCTTGATGACCGACTTGGATGGGTCGTTTTGGATGAGGCTGGATGTTGTGGGACTGTCAATGTCATCGTTTGGGGACATTCTTGGCTAGGATTCCAGAGGCTCATGAACAACGAGAACTGGCCACTTTTCCAGGATGCACCGTCCTCCAAGGAGTGACCACCCCAAACATTCACACATGTTCCTAGCGGAGACTTTAGGCCAAAGCGATGAAAGGGAAAGTAACCGAGCAGAGCCCAATGTACCATGAACGAAGCGAGGGTCACCGGTCACCGGTCACCACTGGCAGGCCCTGAATTCAATCAGCATGCTGCAATGCTCATTCTATCAAGCAGTTGAGGTCGCATACGGTTTGGGTGGGTCTGGAATCTGGATGCACGCCATCATGTATCCTTATTCCAGATGCAAAGTCCGGCCAATCATCAACCACTTTTTTCTTTGGTTGATGCTGATCGATGATCACGCCCACAAATCACTACCCTAACAGGTACTATAGTGGATAGTTCGAAAACCCTGCTTTCTAGTCACTAGCCTTTGCGACAACCATTACACATGAGATCTGGGGCTACCAAAATCCAACTTTTCTCAACAATGGTACCCATACAACCAGGCATATTGACTATGGTTGATCTGGGTGACACCAGCACTGCATTTGCCCCATTTATGAAGCCTGGTGAAGACAAGTCTCACATACCACTGGCCACTGGCAAAGATTCCCAGGATGTCAAGGTGGTTGATCTGCAGAGCTTAGGGTTTAAGAAAGGTGAGCTATTTTCCATATTTAGGGCGTTTTGATGTCTTTGACAGTCCAAAGAAATTCCAGGAGATGAAGCCGATGAACAACAGACTCAGCGATTTGTGGGTACCAGAATTACAAGAGCTCAATATCATGGCCTCTTACAATCTTTCCTCCATAGAAAAGTGCTGGACCACAGAATCAGGTAGCTGGTGCAACAGCCACCAGTTCCCTTGACCAATCTGTTGCGACAGAGTCCCCTACAACACCAAAAGGCCTGGGGTCAATGGTTAGCAATCTTGTAGGTCTTTGATTTGGATGTCATTGTCAAGTTCACTCATGAGCCCAGGGATTAAGGGTTTCTTGTCATTCTGTGGGTATCAAGCGCACGGGAATTGCCACTCGCTGGTATAGCATTTGCAACACCACTGCCATTAAGCAGCCTCCGGTTCTACATTCATCCACAACACTCGAAGTGGGGGATATTTTTCTCAATAAATACTTCTCAGCATCGCGTGAAAGAGATGTCCTACAAGTGTGGCTGCTATTGGCAAGCAAAGAGGAGGGGTGTCATTGGACTCAGGTACGAATGTAACTGCCTCACAGCCAGGATCTAATCGCCATATAACCACCAGGTTTCTGGTGAGACGACACACCCAAAGCTTCCAGATTTCGTTCTGTCCTTTCAACCTTCAGACTTAAGTGCCCCATCTTGGGTGCAATGTGTCACAGAACGTCGCTGTTGTGAGCGACCGCAAATTGTGGGCCCAGGGGAGGGAAGTTTCATGGAGGGTACCATTTCCGAGTCAGCCATAAACTAGTAACGGAGTATCTATAATTTGGTCAAAATGATCTCAGACTTGGGTTTGAGGAACGAGTGGGGCTGTGCGCCATACTGTATAAAAAGACTACCACCCGTACTGTATCGCAAAAATCAATACAGCTGACGATATGGTACAAGTGAAATTACAGCCGAAAACGATATGGTATGGCCGTAATCCCGGTATGCCTGCCCTGACATGATGTCGACGTATTTCCCCTTACTTGCATCGTAGCCTCATGCGAACTTGTCTGGTGTGAGCGATGCTTGATTCATTGCTGACATTACCTAGGATTGTGCATGTTGGCTGTGTAAGATGGACATGCTGAGGTCTTGGTCAAATTTTCTCTGTGAATCGGCTTTATGTCGGTTGACCATGCTCAGCTTCATGACATATTTTCTCGGATCAAAAATGAAAGGGCGCTAGCGTGTTCCCCCTCCAATGCGGTCCAGCTCAAAGGACTTCGACAGTGGCCCAACGTGTTTACTGCGTCATGCGTGATCTCTTGCCGTTTGAAGTCGCTGCAGTACGTTGTATGCCCAAGCTACGCTTGTCAGTCAGGCTAGAAAACTGCGAAAGCAGCTAATGATGGAGACGCTCCTGGGGGACCACAATATGATGATGCAACACAGCGATTCAGAGATAATGACAAGCACACGATGGTTCGAGTTGTAGAACCCGAAGCAAACTAATGCCCACATCAACACACATGAGAGTCGAACCTCACATCCTCCCTCAAGACGTATTGGTATGTGACACGCATGCGCAACTAGCAAAGCACAAGAGAACACACGATACATGGGTAGCTGCCGCGAATCATTAATCATTCGCCATACACATCCCAGATCCAGCTGGGAGCGTTCCCACCTCAGACCATACGAAGTCACCTGGGTGCATGTCACCGCCATGCTTGGCAAACTCTCTGAAAATAATGAACTCAAAAAAGCGCCCCCCCCCCTGATTTTGTCGAAAAACGCGGCCTGTTGGTGTCGGAATTGAGGGTTGCAGATGTGACATTAGATTGGCCAGACCGCGTGCTGAACCTGACAGAGCTTGAGCTTGAGCGCTTGAGCTCCGGCAGCAGACACTCCTGATGTGACTCAGAGAGTTGACCACAGAGAGAGTAGCAAGGGGTCTAGGAGATCGGGATCGGGTGTGAGGAACCCAGTCACTAGTGGGTTAGGGCTGTTAGGGCTTAGATGCATGGCCCGGAAGTCATGGTCATAGTTTACAGCTGTATAATGAGCGCAGCCTACGCGCTTGACGGTAACGGGACCCTTACAAGTACGGCCGTTATACAGTCTGCCTTACTACATATATGCTGACATCGCTCAGCCCTCTAGGAACGATGCATTACGATGGCCCCAATCGCAGTGGACTCCGACAGCCAGTGACGGCCATGACCCTGGCTTCAAGCAAATTTGCGGGCATCCCTCAGCTAGTACTCACACCTTTTCAAGTTTGTGGTCCATAGTGGCGTTTCTGGGTACCCCAGCTTTGTGTGATCCGTCCGTGATTCTCGCATGCATGTAAATTATTCTAGGGCATTTTTCATGTTTTATGTAAACAGCAGGAACAAAGGCAGTCACTTCCCCCTAATAGCACGTTGCGCAGCAGTGGCATTGCATATGTCCCGTTGAGCTGCGTCCACAATCAATGCCTCCCACTTACTCCCAGTGTATGTATTTCTTGTTTTCAGTGCGACAGAACAGACTCTTGGCTGACTGGTGTGATCCCTTTAGTGATAGATCTGGCCCTGACTGCCACTGCAAAGGAAGACAGGGAGCGGTTCAGCCTTACTTGGCTCCGTCAACAAAGTGAGTATTTCTTGTCAGTTGTCACCCATGTTTGATTGGATGCTCAGCTTGTATGCAGTCTGTGTTCAAGCTAGAAAAGCAAAAAGACAAATCGGCCCCCGTCTGAACAAGGCTATCTTGTGCGCATTGGAAAATGGGGTAGTTCAAGTTCACGAAGTCGCCTTCTCATATTGCCACTGATTTGTACCATCCAGGAACGACTGGGATATTTCCGTCTTCAACGTGGGACTCGTGACAATGACATTTCGGTCTATATGTCAGCTGGAGGACGTCATGAGTGCGTGATGATGATCCCTGAGGTTCAATACTCACACACAACCACTTTGTGTTGCAGATACATGCACTGTACTACAGCCATCACCATTCTAGCGCAACCGTTGGTCACCCCCAAAACACGCAATGATGTATGTACCCCATCATCTTGACATACCATCTGTTCACGTGATGCACCTGGACAGCTTCTCCAGGAAAATGAAACGTTAAAGAGCACACTTCTGAAAATGGAGATCCATCTTGCCCGTGCTAATTCTCTGATTGATATCGAGAACAATGGAGGGCCCGGGGTCAGTATGGTGACAGGTTGGCCCGATGCTGTCATGGAGCGGGTAAGTCCCTCTGCTTCTCAATCTGCTCTCAGAGTTGGTGTCGCTAATTTACATCCAAGATCAACCGTCTTATTGTGTTGTCGAAGAATCGAAAGCATCAGGTGTGCCAGTACCTCCTTATCTTCGATGTGCATCCTTATATATCTAAACTCCAACTAGATTTCGCTCATGCATGCAGAACAGCTAGACCAGTATAACACAGACTTGATCAACGACTATTTGAAACGAGATTTGCTTGAGAGGGAAGAGCGTGAATCTCTTGTTAAAGTATACCACGAGTTGGACGCAGAGGAGGAAATGTAACAAGTGCGGAAATCGTGGGCACGAAGAATAGCGAATTGCCACTCATTGGTTTGGAATTAATAGTCCTAGGACATGAATGTTGTAGCTACTTGTAACATCATCGACACATCATCCCCTACTCCACACCTTGCCTGTGTCGCCATGGCACAGGGGCATCCCTTTATATCATTGTGCCACTGCATCGCAATCTTGCAATCCCAACCCCACATTCAGATGTAACGGCAATGTTGACCTCAGGCTGCGAGCAAGACCCGAAATCTTCATACTGTGTCTGGCTATGTGGCTACCTCTGCTGGATTTCTTGCTTTGTTATTCTTGCATGAGCTCTAAGTCCCTCCAATCTACTCTTTCTGCTGGTAAGATCTCTTGACTCTTCTTGCCGCTTACTCTTCCCTCTGTTGTGGTACTGTTGTGGTAGGTGCATATACCTGAATCATGGGGCCGGGAGACGGTTCTCCCAAAGAACTACTAGCCAGTTGGCCTCCTGGATATCTGCATAAGACACCTACTGCGGCCACATACCCATCTTGTGCTAGCCTCAGATTCAGCCTCTTTCGACTTCGACTCTTTCGACCACGTGACGGCCTCCTGCCAGTGATCTGCGTCTGTTACTCGACACGGCAACATTACCTTCGCACGCACACCTCCCTCGCCTGTCCCTCTGGCCCCATCACCTCACAATCGACGCTCATTCCCTTGTCCCTTTCATATTCCAACGTATCTCGCCTCAAACCTTGCTACTGACAACACTTGGATCGCCCAGAGCCGCCAGCAGAACAGTCGCGCGCTGCCTCGAGGAGGGTGAATTAGGCCCAAGCACCTCTGCCTTGTTGGATATCCATGCTTCTTCGTACATTTTATTACTCATTTTTCCTATCACGATGTCCACTTGCTTTCTCTCTTTCTTTAGCGCTCCCCTTATTTGACCTCGCACCCCCTGTCATGCTTTTGAAAGCAACCCACTCGCTTACATTCCAAACTGGATATCGAACGTCGCTGTGCGGGTCTGTCACTGGAAACACCAAGTCTTTCTATTTCCCTTTTCATTCCATGATCTCTCACTCTTGTCAGTAGTGTACTTGTTCCTAATGTACAGCCCCGCATAAGAACTCTTTGCCTGGTCTCTCTGAAAAGCAGGCAACTGTGGCACAAGTTCTCCCCCTTATCTCGTTTGTGTGCTGGGAAACTGTGCCCGTTTCTTCTCCTTTCTGACCCTTCGCTCCTTTCTGACCCTTCGTCAACTGAACGTAACTGCTAGTGGACATGCAAACGCTGACTCGCCGTTCGCTCCCCGACATACTCCATGGCGCGCCCTCGGATTCTCAGGAATGCGGCCTGGATTCTAGCTCATTATTCCTCCATCCTTGTTTCCTTGAACTCATCCACGGACTCTCGTACGTCTGCCATACAATACCATGCGATTTGTGGATGCCCCTGTGCTCAGGTGTAGATGGATTGAAGGGGCGATGGACGAGACTCAGAGACTGGCTTACAGTGGGAAGAAATGGAGTACAGAGGTACTATGTGGCAAGAACTGTTAAGTGTATACTCTAAGAGCTGACCATCGGTATCTGTCAGGCACCGCAAAAAGGTCCTGTGTGTGACGGTGCGTTTGTATATCTTTGTAACAGGAGAAAGCCTTGTGGAAGGTCGGGTATTTAACGAACATGGGATAGGTGGCTTTCAAAGGACATTGACTCTCTTCTTTGTCCTATCATCTTAACCTAAGCTCGGACGCACTGCCTAGATACTTTGCACCTCTTCCAGATCAATCTTATATTTGATATGCCCTTGGCATTGGCACTCAGGAGAATACTTTACAGCCCAATGAGGTGGCTGTCCAGATATTTGTAAGATGCACTTAAACTGCTGACTGCTTCGGCTCACTGACCATATTTCACCCTACCAGTGGTATTGGAGCCATATTCATTATTGCCACACAGATATTGGCACAATTCTAGTGAGTGCAGCAGAACAACGTGAAAACACCCTGGTCCCTGGCGGGACAGCTAATATGACCTAGCTTTGCTACTACTGTCCCTAGTGGCTGTAATGTAATGCACAATAACGCAGCCCTCATCGTGGTCGTGGCTCCACCAAACAGCGTTCCCCAGGTTGTTGGAGGAATGGGAGCTGGCAGTTTTCTTCGCACTGCACTGGGACTCTTGCCTGGGCCCAGAGCGTGGCTAGGATGGCAGTAGTGTTGCACATTGCAGTAGAGAAATGGGAAATATATTTGGATGTTAACACTTACAGTATGCGGCTGCGGCTCTTTGGTACTCTATAGAGTCTATACAGACAGTAATACAAAAAATTGTCTTTCACCAGAGTGCGGGCCGACCGGATCACTGGCATGGTAGTGCTCAAGCGTCTTCAAAACCAAACCGACCAACAAACTACCACCACTCCCAGATAGAAATGTTTCGAATTCCCTTTTCTAAAGCATATGATGGGCCGAAAATACCATATGAAGACCGCAAGGCACGTTTTGGTCGACAACGTTTTGCTGTAGAGGGGGGAGGAGTGGCAGGAGTGGCACAAAGGGTGGGTTGTGTCGGATGCTATCCCGAAGTTATGTTGCTCAATATATTCGTTTATTCGTAGAATGGACAAGAGATGGATTCTGGGTCTCCACACCCTTCAACAACAGGTCCCGGTACTGAAAGGCCAGCTACGTTGGGGGCTGTATCAGGCACTCCTATGGCCCATCGACTTGCCACCCGTGCTGCAGCCGCCATCTGTCTTCTTGCGATAGTAGCTGCAACAATTGGAGACTTCACACTTGAAGTCATCATTCGGGCCAATTCCATGGTTGGCATACGTTTATCTACGGACGGGTTCGACCATCCTGATGGGGTCTGTTTTGCGCACGCTACAAATATCGGACGAGTTAGGATAGAAGCATCGTTTGGGTCCTTCTCTCCTGCCATTCCAGTGGCCATGGATTGTGCAAATGTTGCGAAAGGTGGCAAATCAATCCCAGCTCTGACCTCCCCTCCATATTCTCCATCCATTCGCTTGGATATGACCCGTATGGACAAAGCATTCTGGAAATCGTTTGGCCCTATGACCACCATTCACCCCCCTGAGATGGCACTGTCGGGTGGCAATAGCCCAGGCCAGTGCTGGGCGTTTGCTGGCCACACAGGGCAGCTGGGAATCCAGCTTCCATCCCCTGTTCGAGTTACTTCATTTACGGTCGAACACACTTGGAACAGCTCATTTATTGAGTCGGCCCCAAGGAACGTTGTCCTATGGGGTTTGATACCGAAGGACAGCGCGGACATATACCCCGGGCCCAAACCTTCAAGTTCTCTGCATACTACCTGCACAACGAGTTATCTTGAAGCTCAATTCGGTACTCTTCATACTGGAATCCAGCTAGCGTCCGTAGCCTTTGATGTACTTGCCGGTTCAACCCGTCAATCATTCCCTGTTCGCTCACTTCGCTGTCGTGAGTCCCACAGGCCTTTCGAATATCTGGTTGCCCAAATTGTAGGAAACTGGGGCCATCTGGATTTTACCTGTCTGTACCTGCTTGAGATTAACGGAGAAGTGATCAGGCATCAGTACTAATTTCGATGTAATATGATCATCATACTTCGTCTATCAACTCTCCTTGGAACAATACACATTCATGTATATCTTTTTTTGTAAATTTCTTGCGAATGTAACACATCATCGATCCCTTACATTTCGGAAAGGTGTTCGCGAATCTACGCAGTACTATTTTTTCCAGCCTCGCCTGGTCTCGGTTAGCATGATCCACGGCCTCATCCAAGCTAACTTACCACGTCGTGCTATCACTCCGCCACCACCCAGGCCTACAACACCTTGTACAGGCAATGCCCCCACCTCATTCCAGAGTTGTTCAACATGCTAACAAAGCACAAGTCGTCACCCGGGCTTGTGCAAGACGTTCCTCCTGTGCAGATGGTTCACAGCTGTCATTGGTCCGTCAAGCTTCAAGCTCAAGTCCCCTTGGTATCTTCTCCAGCTCCGAATCCTGTCGCCCACACATCACCCTGCCAATGACACTGCCTTCGTTGCTGCCAATGCTTAGTTGACACAAGGGTCCTCAACGCACGCCCGCTGTCACTGTGTCCCTCACATCAGCAGTCCTCAGATCCACTGTACACTTTCAGCCTGGCTGACGCTGCCTTCCTCCTCGAGTCCACCTTCCATTCTGATGCAAAACGATGGCCCCAACGCCCCTGTCTATACGCCTTACATCTCTGTTCTCGTCATCGCTGCTGTTACCAACACTGCTGTCACCACCATCAATCCCGCCGACGTCGCCACTCGCCATCACTAACTCTGCCACCGCCTGTGCTGTCGCCACCGCCCTCACCAGGCTTACCGCTGTCGCCCATGCCTCCAGTTTACGAACTCCCGCCGCCTCCATGTTCATCAACCACCGCATAACTAGTCCGAAGACACCAAAGCCCAAGCGAATAGCCGCCGGGATGGCTCAGAGCGCGATGACGGCTTCGACCACGACTGCAGCAAGATCGCCTTCAAGCGTCAGCATCACCGACACCTGTCCCCCCCCCCTCCTAGTCCTAGCACCACTACGCACGAAAATGAATCCAAGCACAAGTGTGCCCGCGTCTCGCCTCTTGACACCAGCCGCCGAGTCCCTTCATTCGCCACCCCTATGCCAGGCAAGCCAGAAGATTCACCCCCAGGGGCTCCGACGGACGCGGCCCCCTCAGCTACAAACTCCCAAGTCGTGCAAGACCGCACTTGACCGCACCCTCCTGAACTCGCTCGCGCCAAGCTGACCTTGCGTTTCGACAACAGTCCCAGGCGCATCAGTACCCTCCCCTTCTGCGACATCGGACCACTCCCTCCCGAGAAAGGTGTCAGCCGCCCACACCACTTTTTCCCGTACAGCAGAGGACACAATGCTATCGACACACCCGATGCCACATGATACCCAGCGCGTGTTGCTGTCATGTCAGTTATTTTTCATTGTAAATAACACGTAGCTTAAACTGTAAGTAAGTAATTTAAGCTATATAATCTGTGCGCAGCACTGTGAGCAGGAGACTACAAGTGTATTCCGGGCAGGGCCATGGTTGCCACCGGTTATGTTCACATTTCCCCCCATCATTTTCCGTCAGTCTCCGAGTCGTCTTGCTTAGCATCATTCAGTACTGTCAAGCACCTTTGCTTTCCCTCGGGATCGTGAAACCACTAGGATCTAGGACCACTCATCGAACTCACCAGTGACCTGTGCTACAGCACCCAAGCCACCTCCACGTTCCAGGCAATGAGCGCTGAGCGCTGAGCCACTGAAGCTTATCCGGATCCAGAGAGCCATTGCGACTCGTGCAGTCGCAGCTTCAGCTAATTTGTCGTTGACCGGTCAAACTCCGTCTCCAGTACTAGTCAAGCAGGCTCACAAACCACGCCAGCTCAGTTCGAATACGAAATAACACAAGCTCACATATTCCGCACCTTCATTATCCTCACTGTTGCCACCATGGTATCTCACACTGTCCTTGGTCTCATTTCCTCCCTTATGTTTGCCCAAGATACCGTACGTCACTGGCCTTTCACCGGTTTCACCAGCCACATCTGACGGACTTTTGAACCCGCTATCTCCAAGACCGACTCCCACTCCAGCCGCAAGGAACGCCGCCCAGAGCCCACAAAGGTCTCGCGCAGCGTTTCCTGCACCCGCACCCACAGCGCATCCTCGTCTCCTCTCCGCGCCATGGACAAGACTCTGACAAAGGCAGATTTTGCAATTGGTAAGCAGTCCTCTGATTCGGTTATGCAGCCCTTGGGCTCGACGGTCGGAGGCCGCTCAACAATGCCACCTGTGTCCTTGGATGCGGGTCAGATGACAATCGTACCCCAAGGGTCGCCTCCCGAAGTCTTGATAGCTCAACCCGGGGGCCAGGTCTCTATACCTGTCAGGCTGGCAAAGGCCACCTCGGTGTTGCCTAACTCGACAGAGGTGGCAAGCTGACCCGTTTCTAGCTCTGCTAACCCGACTGCATCCACCAATGTGGCTTTGCCACCGGACACACCTCGACTCGATCGATGTCTCGCTCTGACCCTCAAGCTCTGCCTCACAGACAGTCGCCCATGCGTCAGAGTACCACGAGGGTATTCAGTGCCACAGGTGGCGATCAAACCGAAACCGACCGCGACGCCAAGGCGTCATCCAGCATCTCCCTGCTTCGACACATACACTCTGGCCATCCCAGCATTTTATCCAGACATCGTTCGCTCGCAGAAAGGGATGATCGCACGCCTCCATCCGCACGCACGCCAACGCCCGCTCCGGAGGAACGGCCTCTGATACCCAGCGCACTGCAGCAACCGGGCGACACCTATGCCACCCCGCTCCCAAAGTTACCCATGAGTGTCCTCTCCATCACCCTCCTCTGCGAATTTCTCACCGCCAACGTCTCCACACCGTTTCTCATCTTCATGGTCGAGGGCTTTGAAGAGATGGCCATGGGTGCCGACGTCGGCTTTGCCACCAGTCTCCTTGTCTCCACATTCTTCTTCACCCAGTTCCTCACCTCCCTCCTCTGGGCCACCGTCGCGGAGAAACATGGCCAATGCCTCGTCCTCTTTGTCTTGCTCCTGGGGAGCTCTCTCACCTGCGCTCTATTCGGTACCTCAACATCCTTGAAGCAGGCCATCATCATCCGCATGATACAAGGCGTCTTTGCTAGGGCCATGGGCATCGCCCGTGGGTGTGTCACTCTCATTTCGGACGCGTCCAACGAGGGAAGAGTGTATGCTATCCTTGGATTCTGTTGGGGTCTCGGTGGTGTCGCTGGAGCTATCGTTGGCGGTGCTTGTCAGTCGCGCGTTTCTCACCGCCTTCTTTGTATCTGCCATGGACTGACCACTTTTGATTGAAACAGTTGAATCTCCTGCGCAAAAATGGCCTGATGTTTTTGGAAAGATCCCTCTTTTCGTGAATTATCCCTACCTGCTGCCTACCTCCATTGCAGCCTCTGTCACCATGATAGGTGCGTTACCGCCTCCTACTTTGTTTCTTTCCCGAATACCCACTATTACCATCAGGTTGTCTCCTGTCTCTCTTCCTTGGCCCAGATGGTGGCCCATGCGAGGGTGCCATCCGTCTGCCGCCCGAGAAGGTCACCACGGATGTCGCACACCCAACCATCCCAGAAGAGGAATCTCTCCCAGCCAGTCCGGTAGCCACACTTCCGCGTAAACCTAGTATTTACGAAGGTCTCCGCAAGGCATCGCGCACATTTTCAGACATCTTTGCCAGTCGAGTGCCGTCTCTGACACCCCCAACACCTGTTCCTCTGTCCCAGTCTCCCTCTGCAAATTGTCCTTTCCCCCACACCAGTTGTGCAGACGGGTATGCATATGGTTATGGCGGAGCCCTCAGCTTCGGCTCGCGAGTGGGTAGCAACGCGTCAGCCGCCCACACCACATCTTCCCACACAATGGAGGACCCCACGCTATCGATACGACCGATGCCACATGGCAGTGAGCGCGCGTTGCTGTCATCACTATTTTCTGTGTCAGCTCTTTTTCATTGTTAAGGACACGTAGCCTAGACTGTAAGTAGGTACTTTAAACTGTATAAATCTGTTCGCACCACCGTGAGCAGGAGACTATGAGTGTCTCCCGGGCAGGGCCATGATTGCCACCGGTTTGTCTTTGCATTTCCCCCCATCGTTTTGTGTCCATCTCCGAGTTGTCTTGTTCAGCATCGTTTAGTACCATTCAAGCACCTTCGCTTTCCCTTGGGATTGCGAAACTACTAGGGTCTAGGGCCACTCTTAAAACTCACCAGCACGGACTAGTGGCCTGTCCTACAACACCCAGACTAACGGAGCCACCTACATGTGCCAGGCCATGAGCCACTTAAGTGGATCCGGATCCGGAGCCATTGTCACAATTGCTAACAACAGCACGCTGCAGTGCTCAATATTCAGACCAGTCTTCGTCATGTTGTTATCTCGCACGGCCTTTGGCTCATCTCTGACATCATGCCACCAACTCAGTCCAAGAGTACACTCTGTCTTTGTAAAACTCATGGCTGTGCAGATGCAGACCGCAGAAGTACGATAACCGGTCAGACCCTCAAAGGGAGATATCTGGGGTTTACAGAGTTCCGCACTCATCAACAAGATGAAAACAATGCCAAGCGTTCCGAACACAACCCACAGCTAGGCCAACTCGTAACCCCCTCCTCACTGCCTCCCAGCTCCCCCACCCTTGCTCCTCCTAAACCAAACCCCATCAATATAGATGCCGGCATACTGCCTGGACCAACAGCTGATGTAGAGTATCAGCGGATCCATGATGAGGATTCATTCCCTTCCAATTCGGCGGACCAACCATCTGCTCCAACTAATGAACAAGAAAACCAAATCATGCAGGCTATCCAAAGTTGCCGACTTGACTTTCAGTCGTGGCAGCGTGCTGATATCGGATGGGACGAGCTCAAATTCGAAGAGCTCCCTAGCGGAGGTCCATCATCTCATCTACCACCACTCAGGGTAGATATCATGTCTAACTCCTGCTTCATTGAATACGAGACGGTTATGTTCAATTTGCTGGATCAAGTTGAGAAGATCAAGACTGGCGGTCGCAAGGAATGCGAGGTCACGAAACTTAACGTATTTTCCAGCATCGAGGATGAACTAGATCACCTGCAAGGACTGAAGCTTCATGCCTGGAAGAGAATCAATGACACTTTTGATACAACAGCGCCAAGTTCGGGTCCCTTCAGGGAGATTGACACAGGTATGCTTTAACTCTCTCCATCCTTATACCATTTACATAACAGACTGTATAGGATCTCATTTCACACTGATACGTGACGACATAAACCCTATAATTCTGGCCATTTACGTGGTGGTTGCTGTGATGCTTGTCATCTCAGGCGTTTCGGAAAGCACATGTGGATTCCTCTTGAAGGGATTTTCTCTTGTTGCTGAGCTGTGTCTGTCTCAAACCGAGGCATTGACAGACCAATCAAGGAGATTACTTCGTGGAATTGGTACCGATTCACGGCACGTGATCAGGTCACTGAAGTTAACCCCTGATGCTCGTTCGTATGTGTGTTGCCCAAAGTGCTTCGCCTGCTACCCCCAAACCTCAGACGACTCATATCTGGATAAATGCATTTATAAGAAGACACCATCAAGTAAAGAATGTGGCAGGAAGCTTCACAAAGTCCAGAAAATCAAACAGACAGAACACTCAGTCCCCATGCGACGCTTCATTTATCATGAATTCAAGGAGTGGTTAGGGGAAATCCTGTGTCGACCTGGAATGGAAGATATGCTCGACCATGATGTTTCTCCCAACAAGGATGGTACTATGCAAGATATCTGGGACGCCCTGGGACTGCACGATCTTGTGGGTGCAGATGGAAAGCCTTTCATGTGTTGAGATGGATCTGAAGGAAGATACGTTTTCAGCTTTTGTATGGATGGGTTCAATCCCTTTCAGCTCAAGCAGGCAGGAAAGAAAGCATCAGTCGTTGGGATGTATATGATATGTCTCAATCTACCCCCTGAAGAGCAGTACAAACTTGAAAATATGTTTCTTGTTGGAATCATCCCCGGTCCACATGAACCCAAGAAGGAGGAAATAAATCATCTATTATCCCCTCTTGTCGACGACTTGATCGACTCATATTGTCATGGCGTTTGGTATTCTTGTACACAAACCTACAAGAGAGGTCGGTATGCTCGGTGTGTACTTGTACCTGTGGTTTGCAATACCCCCGCAGCACGACAAGTCACCGGCCGCACCTCTGCCACATCTACCAACTTCTGCCCATACTGCATCTTGCCACACAACGAGATTAATAATTTGGATAAAGATACATGGCAACTTCGCACAGATGTGGACCACAGAAGCCACGCAATTGAATGGCTTGAAGCAGGTACAGAGACAGAGCGTGACACACTGTTTACTCACCATGGTGTTCGGCACTCTGAGTTGCTGCGGCTGCCATATTGGAGTCCTATTAAACATACCATGGTTGATTCTATGCATCTATTCTTCCTTATCCTCTTCAAGCGCCACTGCACCGACATATGGGGAATGGACTCCAAGATCGATGATGGGGATGGCACAACAGCAGATCCTGTATTACCAGCTCTCTTGTCATTGGTGGATGTGCAAAGAGCATTTATTGCACTGCGCCACAAGCCATTCGAAAGGCTAGGTTTTTTTAAAGCCCAAACGCTCAAGGTTCTTGTTACTAGCCGGGGAATCAACGTGAAAGGGCTCAAAAAGTCGGTGTTATTGGCGGTACTAAAGGAATATGTGAGTGATTACTGAATTCTCCGAGTCACCCCATTGTCCTTCTCATGAATGGAGATACAGCGCCAGAATATGGGTTGGTTTGATGCCAATGATGAACCCATAAACCCACCTAACAAAAAGGAACTCATTGAAATCGTCACAGCTGTAACTTCTGAAGGGGGCCTCACGGTCATGGATCTCAACACTGCAATGGCACTCTTTGAAACTGCAGATGACTTAGAGGTGCTGCGCGACCTTCCATGATCACTTCTAGTTGGACTGTCCACTCAAGTTCTGAACGACTCAATAAAGGAGTCACTCAACTTAAAGACCCTTAGTAAGGGTGTGTTAATCAACAAACTCAGAGAAGCGGTGCGTCATTGTTCAACTGTCAGTTCAGGATCTTGCTGATTGTCAAGGATAGAGAAAGGAAGCAGGAATTGTTGATGACAGCAGGCAGTTAAAATGCCAAGATCCAATCCGCTTCACACAGGCAAAACAAGCGTGTTCACAGCGAAAAAAGACTTGCGTTTTAGGACGTGCAACATTGCGGGAAGTCTGGAGTGATATGGAGAAGACAACCCTCCCTACATGGTGTAATGCTTCCCCATCGAAGATCGGAGATGGCAATCATGGCAAGGTTTCAGCTGATGGATGGCGGACGTTCTGTTCTGTTCATCTCATCATGACACTTGGTCGCCTCTGGGGCACTTTACCCTCTGAGGACCACAAATACAAACTGTTCAACAACTTCTGTGCCCTCATGCATGCAACCAAGATTGCTACCATGAGATCTGTCACCACTGCTAGCGCACAGGAATTTGAAGATACTATGTTTGCCTACCTTAGGGGAATTGGAGAATTGTTTCCTTCATACAAATTCTTACCTTCTCACCATGTTGCCCTACACATGAAAGAGCTACTATGCCGCTTTGGACCAACTCATGCTTGGCGCTGCTGGGTTTTTGAAAGATATAACCATATTCTTCAACAGATCCCAACGAATGGAAATTTTGGTATGTTGCATTACACAATCTCATGATCATCGCAACAACATTTGACAACCAATCATAGGCCAGCTCAAAATAACTCTCTTTCAGCGCCTGTGTATGAACCAGAGACTAAGGGGGATCGTCTCTTCACTTCGTCTTGATGAACCCCTAAAGAAACTGGCAGATGTATTTGGTCAACACTTCAGATCAAACGAGAAGGGGACACTCATGAGTGATCTGCACGCAATTGGGGACACACCCTGGGGTCTCCAGCCTCAACCTGAACAAAAATCGAGGGCACCTGAAAGACTGGACCGTCACACTAGCGAGCTACTTGATGCATACAAGAAGAGAAAATCTCTCAGTGGCCAAGCAATCAGACCTAATCTTGGGGCTAATCAGTGCGGCACGCAGACATTGCGACCAGGAATCCGTCTAGGGATCAAATACAACAGATTTGGTCAAGGCCGAAACACTTTCAGCATATTTGGTCATATACGACAAGATAGCTTTGTCGCAGTTGGACAAAGAATTCCTGGGAATTGGCATGCCGGCCATATTCGAGAGATCTTCAATTACACCCACAGTGGCCTCGTGGCAGAGATGGCTGGATACACAGAGACATACTTCGTTGTGGAGAGGTTCAAGGAGCTTTCAAAAACTGATGCTTCACATGACCCCTATCGCAAGCAACTACTTGTCGGCGGTCGCCTCTTTTACGACACCTTTGAGGACGACTTGGAACTTGTACCATTGGGGGGTATCCTTTGTCATGTTGCCTACACCCCCGTCAACTTAACTTCCATCAAATCTCGTTGCATCCACGCGCTACCACTGGACTGGGTATGATCACAATATATACTTTCACGCTGAGGAGGACTGACATTGACTTAGAACTAACACGACCGTTTCGAAGCAGTAAATTTCACGCGCGCGGACGAAAGTCGAAAAGTGTGCATTTACTGGGGTACAAACTGAACATGTGTGAATATTTTTGAGTCTGTGAACTACTGAAGGCCTGGGGGTTGGGCATCATGTAAAGCACACATGTAATCAAGCTACTTGAATAGTCAGACAATAATCCGATTTGGTTGCAGTGAGAATAACCCACTGCGAAACCGAGCGTTGGCCATCAGCAAATCTTGTAAGGCAGCGCGGGACTTGCGACTAAGTAAGACCCGGGCCGGTACGACAACCATCGGACCATCATGATTTGGTTACGAGCTCGCTCACATTCCACTTGCCGCTCAACTAAATCTTGTCGGATCATTGCAAGCTCGTTTCCCACTCGTTCTGAGGCATGCATTATGTCCTGAGGTGCAAGAATTGTATGTCAATGTATTGTGTCTCCCAAGGCACCTGCACCGTGCCACTTAGCCTTGTGGCAGCTCTCTCTTTGAGTCCTTTTCGTGCTCTCGTCCCTCTCCTTTGACCAAGTCGTCCGCCCTCCTACGACCTTCCCACCCACATCGCCCTCGCATCTGGTGCAACACCAACCTCACCATCACTTGCCCTGTCCCATCGCTGTTTTCCACTCATTGCGCCATATATTCACCTGTACATACTTTTCATCTTACTTTAACTTCCTCAACGTCGCCCCCATTCACTCTCAGCATCCGCTGTCATCGGTTCCTGCATCTTACCATGGATATCAGCAGGTCGTTTTCTTGACTTTTCATCTGTGGCCTCATCGCCATGCATGCCGAGGTATCACCATGAATCCTAGTAGGTCTCGCCGCTGTTAACGACCCCTCTCTTCCATGGCACATTATGCGCGGCACGCCTGCCCCATCAAGATTGGCGATGGATGATGACACAGGCGATGACATGGACCACAACCACCAACCACCGTCATCCACCGCCGACCAACACTGACGACCGATGATACTTAACGACCGTGAACATTCAGGTATGCGCTCAAATGATCACCCATTCGGGACGGGGACATGGTATAGCCATGACTGTAACTGTGGGGCCAGGTTTTTCCAGGGCATAAAGCCAGTATGTGAGTTCGTAAATGACTTGCTGCGACATGCTATCAAGGTGTGTCGTAGCGTACTGAAAGTTGACGAAGTACTGAAGAATATCTATGACAGCTCTAGACTACCGCCTCCCCCACGTACTGAAAGTCGACGAAGTACTGAAGAATATCTATGACAGCTCTAGACTACTGCCTCCCCTACAACCGGGTGACATCGACGTGAGCTGGTTTCCCATGGTGCCTTTCCCATGGTGCCTGTCCACAGGGCTCATCCAGCTTTCTGCCTCACTCCCAGCTAAACATTTTCGTTGACACCCTGGATCAGAGGTATTGTATCTTTGGAAATGTCTGCGCCAGGTGGACGAGCAGTTGTCAGGTTTGGTTCTACTTGTTGTTGGCTCAGATGATGGCTGATGACCACAGATGACGACGGCCGACAACTGATGACAACTGATGGCTGAGGACGACGATCGATGACGACCACTGACAACGACGACCGATGACCACTGACAACGACGGCCAACAACTGACAATGACAACAGATGACTGACAACGACGGCCGACGATGACAACGACCGATGATAACAACTGACGACAACAACTGACGACAACAACCGATGACAACTGACAACAACCGACAACAACTGACGATGACTGCTGACGACGACGGCCAACGAACACAGGCGACAATCGATGACCGACGACGACCACCGACGACGACCACCGATGATGACGACTGACGACAACTGATGACTGACTGACGACCAACGACGACTGACGAATGACGACTGACGATGACCGACCAACGACGACCGATGACGCCCAACAAATTGTGAATAAAATGGTGACCCGCCTAGCTCCGTATCGGCGTTCTCTGCCACACTGCTGTGGAGGGTGGGCTTCCAGCGCATAATGACTTTCCAGATGAGGTACGTTTTCACTGTGCAGATACTCTCAGCTTAAACGAACATTGGATTAGGTCTACCCCATTACTTGGTTCCCGTTTCTATCGATGGCGATGCCGGCAGGTCCAACAAGGCCATGGTCCATGGGTAGTTCAGTGCTGACCACCCCCCTGCCTCTATCTAGGTTTGCTGCTTGCAAGTTGGGTGGCATCAAGGGTGCAAAGTGATCCTTGGCAGCGATGCGTTCAGAGGTGGTGCTTTCCAGGCATGTTCGTATGAGGGTGTCGTGACAGGACAAGAGATAACATCGGTGAGGACTGTTTGGGCAGCATGCTGACCGACAACAGCCATGGATGACAGCAGTCATCAACCACCGACGAGGACGATGACCACCGATGACGGACAACAAGGACAGACGACCAATGCAACGACAGATAACTGCCAACTCTGACGACCAACCACCAACGAAGACTACAACTACTACCAACGAGGATGACCGACGATGACTGACGACAAGGTGATGACGAAATGATGACCGATGATGAGACGACGGCGACTGACGACCGACAACTGATGACCGACAACGATGACCCAACGATGATGACCTGATGACAATGACGACGACCCGATGACAACCAATGACCCGACGACAACCGACAACTGACAATGACTGATGACAATGACCAACAATGACCAACAACGGCTGACGATAACGACGACAAGACGACAACGACCAACAACAAACCGATGATGACCGATGATGAGACAACGACAACCAATGACAAGACGATAAGATGACGACGACTGATGATGAGACAATGACGACCGACAATGACTGACGACAAGGTGACAATGACTGATGACAAGACGATGATGACTGATGGTGAGATGACAGCAACTGACAACCGATGACTGACAACCGACAATGATGACTGACAACGACGACTGATGATGACGACTGACAACGACGACCGACAATGATGACCGACAACGACGACTGACAACGACGACCGACAACTGACGATGACAACCGACAACGATGACCGACGATGACGACTGACGATGACGACGACCGACAACGACAACGACCGACAACGACAATGACCGACAACGACAACGACCGACAACGACGACAACCCAACGACAATAACGACCGATGATGCCCGACAAATATCGTGAATAAATGGTGACTTATTCTTTGAAACTTTTTTTTTTTCTATGATTTAAAACCTTGAATAAACTGAAATGTATAATTTATCCTAAAACCTGATTTTTTCACAATTTATCTTGGA
>Ga0307510_10000389_pt1 | contig 41583 bp, 36 predicted proteins | sample 12_EM_MG_FD_207224 | JGI IMG/M metagenome (GOLD analysis project Ga0307510, IMG submission 207224) | Populus trichocarpa ectomycorrhiza microbial communities from riparian zone in the Pacific Northwest, United States - 12_EM | ecosystem: Host-associated > Plants > Roots > Unclassified | place... | reverse complement strand
GACGATATCGAAGCGACTCTGAAAGCCTCCGAAATCAGCCGTGACCGCGTTGAAGACGCGCGCAACGTTCTGAAAGAAGGCCAGGAAGTAGAAGCCAAGATCATCAGCGTTGATCGTAAGAGCCGTGTAATTCAGCTGTCGATCAAATCGAAAGACGATGCTGAAGAGAAAGAAGCTATCCAGAGCCTGAAAACTGCTCCGGAAGGTGAAGCTGCTGACACCACCATGGCTGGCCTGCTGCGCCAAGCAATGGCGGCCAAACAGAACTAAGTTCTGCTTGATCGTAAAAAAGGGCGACTTCGGTCGCCCTTTTTTGTGCCTGCGATTTAGTGCTCACGGTTTGTGTGAGGGGTTTGGTGAAACCAATCTTGCTTCCGGGTGGTCTGTTTCTTTAATCGGATCAATCGCCTATTCACGACTAAGCTTGGTCTTAAGCGTGTAGTCGTCGGGCAGTTGCCTGGCATAAGGAAGTGGATGAACAAGTTTATTGTCCTCATGGCTGTACTGGTTCTGGCTGGCTGTACGACCAGTGCCAAGACCCATGCTGTGCGTGGTGTCAGTGGTATAGAGGTCGACTGCTCTGGGTTGGGTTCTGGCTGGGAGAAATGTCAGAAGCGTGCGGCAAAGGAGTGCAAGGGGGCGGGGTACAAGGTGATCACCCGATCGGATGATGCCAAGGATGAAGATGAGTTTCCTTTTGGCTTCAATCCGGCGGGCTACTTGACGCGAACCATGCTGGTGATATGTCGTTAAGCATGCCGTGCCCTGTTTGTTGCTGTGATGCCCTGAAAACGGGCGTCTCGACGCGGTGGAAGATATGTCAATCCCTGGGCTGTTCAAAATCTTCCGGGCGTGCTAAAACCTTTCAAGCGCTGATCTAGCTGCTTGAAAAAGAAGGGAAAAATATGACGAAGTCGGAGTTGATCGAACGAATTGTCACCCATCAAGGGCTGCTCTCATCCAAGGATGTGGAGCTGGCCATCAAGACCATGCTTGAGCAAATGTCCCAATGCCTTGCCACCGGTGATCGCATCGAGATCCGTGGGTTTGGCAGTTTCTCCCTGCACTACCGTGCGCCGCGCGTCGGTCGTAACCCGAAGACCGGCCAATCCGTCAGTCTTGACGGTAAATTCGTTCCGCATTTCAAGCCGGGCAAAGAGTTGCGTGATCGGGTGAATGAAGAAGAGGAGGAGGGGGTTTGACAGTCGCTATCTCTCAAGGGGTTCCTCATGCGTAACCTTAAGCGCATATTTCTTGGCGTTTTTATTCTTTTACTGATCCTGGTGGTTCTAGCGTTTGTGCTCGAAAACCAGCAATCGGTATCGTTATTGTTTCTAGGTTTGAGCGGGCCGCAGTTGCCAGTTTCACTGATCGTAGTCTTGGCGTTGCTGATTGGTATGTTGATGGGGCCAGTGCTCGGTTGGTTTTTGGGGCGCTCCTCCAGAGCGGCGCGCAAACGCCTTGTCTGAAAGCGGCAGGTGCAGGGCGTCTGTCGAAATTGCGCCTCTCCCTGTTTATATCCATTAGTAAAACGTTCGTTAAGCTGTAAAATGCAGCCCTTGTTCGACAATGCTTTATTGCGCGTCGATTCAGACTGACTTTGACGGAAGCCTCATGTTTGGTGGCTTCTGCATTCATGGATTAGACAGTGCTCGTTGATGGCGCTGTCCGCAGCTCAAGGGTATGGTTCCGCGTGAAAATTCTAGTAACCGGCGGCGCCGGGTTTATCGGCTCGGCAGTCATCCGTCACATCATCGCCAACACCACCGATTCTGTCGTTAACGTCGATAAACTGACTTACGCCGGCAATCTGGAGTCGCTGGCCGAGGTTAGTCAAGACGAGCGTTACGCATTCGAACGCGTTGATATCTGTGATCGCGAGCAGGTTGATCGTGTTCTGCGTGAGCACCAGCCGGATGCGATCATGCATCTTGCCGCTGAGTCCCATGTTGATCGCTCGATCTCGGGCCCGTCCGAGTTCATTCAGACCAATATCATCGGTACTTACACTTTGCTCGAGTCCGCACGCCACTATTGGTCGGCGCTGGACGATACCCGCAAGAGCAACTTCCGCTTCCACCATATCTCCACTGACGAAGTGTATGGTGATCTTGAAGGCCCGGAAGATCTGTTCACCGAGACTACGCCTTACCAGCCAAGCTCGCCATACTCGGCCAGCAAGGCCAGTTCCGATCACCTGGTTCGTGCCTGGGCTCGCACCTATGGTTTGCCAACATTGGTCACCAATTGCTCGAACAACTACGGCCCTTGCCACTTCCCCGAGAAACTGATCCCGCTCATCATTCTCAATGCGCTGGAAGGCAAGCCGCTGCCGGTTTATGGCAAAGGTAATCAGGTTCGCGACTGGCTTTATGTAGAAGACCATGCTCGTGCGCTGTACAAGGTCGTGACCGAGGGTGTTATCGGCGAGACCTACAACATTGGTGGTCATAACGAAAAGCAGAACATCGAAGTGGTCCATACACTTTGCGCCCTGCTTGACGAACTGCGTCCGGATTCTGCACATCGCCCGCATGCCAGTCTGATCACCTATGTCCAGGATCGCCCGGGCCATGATCAGCGTTACGCAATCGATGCCAGCAAGATCCAGCGTGAGCTGGGCTGGACGCCTGAAGAAACCTTCGAAACGGGTATTCGCAAGACCGTCGAGTGGTATCTGACCAACACCGAATGGGTAGAGCACGTGAAGAGCGGCAGCTACCAGCAGTGGATCGATCAGAACTACGCGGATCGATCGAACAAGGCATGAAGATCCTTCTTCTAGGAAAGGATGGTCAGGTGGGATGGGAGTTGCAACGCTCCCTCCGGCCGCTTGGCGAATTGATCGCACTGGGTCGGCATGGCGTTGACGGGTTGTCTGGTGACTTGACCGACCTGGCGGCCTTGCGCGAGACAATCCGCAAGGTCCAGCCTGACGTGATCGTCAATGCGGCAGCTTACAATGCCGTCGACACTGCCGAGTCCGAGCCAGATCAGGCTAATCTGGTGAATGCGCAAGCTATCCAGGTTCTTGCCGACGAAGCTCGTGAAGTGGGTGCCTGGTTGGTCCACTACTCGACTGATTACGTGTTTGACGGTCAGGGGCAAGTGCCCTGGCTGGAAGGCGACGAGCCGCAGCCGCTGAATCGCTACGGCGAAAGCAAGTTGGCAGGGGAGCGCGCCGTCCAGGTCTCCGGTTGCCGTTACTTGCTGTTTCGTACCAGTTGGGTTTACAGCGCTCGTGGCGGCAACTTCGCCAAGACCATGCTGCGTCTGGGTAAAGAGCGCGAAAAGCTCAATGTCATCGTTGATCAGGTGGGAGCGCCGACAGGTGCCGATCTGATTGCGGATATAACCGCACTGGCGCTGCAGCAAGCGCTCAAGCGCCCGGAGCTGTCCGGTTTGTATCATCTGGCGGCCGCTGGGGAAGTGTCATGGTACGGCTATGCTTGTCATGTGCTGGATTTTGCCAAGGCCAATGGCGAGTCGCTTGCCGTACAGGCAATTGAACCCATTGAGGCAACGGCTTATCCAACTGCCGCACGTCGACCGTTGAACTCGCGCTTGAATACACAAAAGCTGCGCGACAATTTTTCTCTACACTTGCCGGATTGGCAAAGTGGTGTAACTCGAATGCTTAGGGAAGTTCTGAACAAATGACCACCAATAATCGTAAAGGCATCATCCTCGCCGGCGGTTCGGGCACTCGCCTGCATCCGCTGACCCTCGGCGTGTCGAAGCAGATGCTGCCGATTTACGACAAACCGATGATTTTCTACCCGCTTTCGGTACTGATGCTTGCCGGCATGCGCGAGATCCTGATCATCTCCACGCCGGAAGATCTGCCGAACTTCCGCAAATTGCTGGGTGATGGCAGCCTTTACGGTATCGAGCTGAATTATGCCGAGCAGCCGAGCCCGGATGGACTTGCACAAGCGTTCATCATCGGTGAAGAGTTCATCGGCAAGGACCCTTGCTGCCTGATCCTGGGTGACAACATCTTCTACGGCCAGCACTTCTCGGACAATCTGCGCTCCGCCAACGAGCAGAAGAGTGGCGCCACTGTGTTTGGTTATCACGTTTCCGATCCGGAGCGTTTTGGCGTGGTCGAGTTCGACGCGACAGGCCGTGCCCTGAGCATCGAAGAAAAGCCGTTGAAGCCGAAATCCAACTACGCGGTGACCGGTCTGTATTTCTACGATAACGAGGTCGTGGAAATCGCCAAGAATATCAAGCCGTCGGAGCGAGGCGAGCTGGAAATCACTGATGTGAACAGCGCCTACCTCAATAAGAAGTCGCTGAATGTCGAAATGCTCGGCCGTGGCTTCGCGTGGCTGGATACCGGTACCCATGACTCCTTGTTGGAAGCCAGTCACTTCGTTCACACCATCGAGCAGCGTCAAGGCTTGAAAGTAGCGTGCCTCGAAGAAATTGCTTACCACAATGGCTGGATAACAGCAGAGCAGCTGGGTTCTCAGGCAAATGCCTTGAAGAAAACCGGTTACGGTCAGTACCTGCAAAAACTGCTGGACTCGCCTTCTCGCTGATTCGAAAGCCTCGCGCTTTCAATCGGTGGGTTCAATCGCTGCTAGCAGGAATGGCATGCCAGTAAAACATCCCAAGATTGCGGTTTTGCTGGCTGCCTACAATGGCATGCAGTGGATCGAGGAGCAGGTAGCCTCGATCCTCGGTCAGCAGTCCGTCGATGTCACTATTCATATCAGCGTTGATTTGTCCGATGACGGCACCGAGGCCTGGTGCAAAGCTCTCGGAGAGGTCGACAGTCGCGTGATTCTTTTGCCTCCTGCCGGGCGTTTTGGTGGTGCGGCGCGCAATTTTTTTCGTTTGATTCGAGATGTTGATCTGCACGATTACGATGCTGTGTCGTTTGCAGATCAGGATGATATCTGGGAGTCCGACAAGCTGCTGCGCGCTACACAAGCCATTACCTCGCACGGAGTCGATGCCTACTCCAGCAATGTCACGGCTTTCTGGCCGGATGGCAAGACGATCCTGCTCGACAAGAGTCAGCCACAAGTTGCCTGGGACTTTCTGTTCGAGGCGGCGGGGCCTGGCTGTACTTACGTGTTGAGCCCCGCGCTTGCCCGGTCACTGCGCCAACAGGTCATTCAGGATTGGGAGCAACTGCAGCAAGTCAGTTTGCATGACTGGTATTGCTATGCGTTCGCTCGCAGCCATGGCTTCAAATGGTTCATCGATTCGCGGCCGAGCATGCTTTATCGGCAGCATGAGAGTAACCAGGTAGGCGCCAATACCGGGTTGACATCACTGTTTCAACGCTATGTCACCATCCATGAAGGCTGGTGGTTCAAGCAAGTTCAGGCCATCGCGCTGCTTGTCGGGGCGGATAAAAATCCCTTCGTCAGCAGCTGGCTGCCTCTGCGGCGGCGTGATTTGCTGCGGTTATCCGTCAGGGGCGGGCAGTGCCGTCGGCGGCCGCGTGACAAGTTTCTGTTTTTTTTCGTCTGCTGGCTGACTGCTGTCGTTGGCAGGAAGTCCTGATCGAGGCTGGAACGGGTTTTGCGATTTTGCTTCGCCTGCTCGAAGCCCAACAACCGGAGATGAAAGTTCTCTATAATCGCCCGCTTCATGAAGGGAACGAATGGAGCCGATACCGCCGAAGCACTGGATATGATTCCTCAGGCTTCCGACCGGCGTTTTAATTGCAGTGGAGCATACAGTGTCAAGCCCCTTATCAGCGGATTCCGCGAACTCCGGCCTGAGTGTCGATACAGTCGAAGTGCCGGAGCTGGATGAGTCTGTCGCGATATTGCTGTGCTCGTATAACGGAGAGCGATTTCTTTCCGAGCAATTGAGCTCCATTGAGCAGCAGCAACATGCGCAGTGGCGTCTGTTCGTCTCAGATGACGGATCGTCCGACTCAACACTGGAAATTCTCAAGTCGTTTCAGGCGCGTATGGGGGAGCAGAAAGTGACGTTGCTTTCCGGCCCTCGAACGGGGTTCGCCGACAACTTCATGTCGGTGACCTGTCTGGAAAATATCAGTGCTGATTTTTACGCATGGTCCGACCAGGATGATGTCTGGGCGGCCGATAAGCTCAGCGCTGCGTTGACGCGGCTACGTCAGGTACCCGTTGGCGTTCCTGCGCTGTATGCCTCCCGGACGACGGTGGTCAATGAGTCCGGTGTCGAAGTGGGGATGACCCCCGGATATTGCCGCGACTTCAGCTTCCCCAATGCGCTCGTACAGAATGTCGCCGCCGGAAACACGATGGTTTTCAATCGCGCGGCGCATGAGCTATTGAAGGCGGGGCCGGCTCGGGGCATTGTCGCCCATGACTGGTGGGCCTATATGCTGGTGACCGGTGCCGGCGGGCAGTTTCATTTCGATCAGGTGCCGCATCTTTTCTATCGGCAGCACGAAACGAATTCGATAGGCGCCAATGCGGGGTTCATGGCCGCCCTGACGCGTATCCGAAAAATGTTTCAGGGACGTTTGCGGCGCTGGATCGATCAGAACATCGACCACCTGGAGGTGGTTGAACATCTTCTGACCGAACAGAACCGCAAGGTGTTGAGCCGGTTCAAGAGCGCTCGCAATCGGGGCTTGGCTGGACGCATCACCGGGATATGGCGCTCGGGTATTTACCGCCAGACGCTCCTTGGAAATCTGGGGCTTGCAGTAGCGATCATTTTCAAAGGAATTTGATGATGAATGTTGTGAAAAGGGTTTGAAAATGATTTTTTTTGAGGTCGCAGGTTAATGCAGAAGTTTTCAGCGGCGCCTGGCGTCATGTTCTCCAGTGTCTGGCGCAATCGCGCACTTATCGTTGCTTTGATCAAGCGCGAAGTCATCGGTCGCTACCGCGGCTCCTTTATGGGCATTCTCTGGTCGTTCTTCAATCCGATCGTGATGCTGGCGATCTACACATTCGTATTCAGCTTCATCTTCAATTCACGCTGGGCGGGGGCTGGTGATTCAAAAGCCGAGTTCGCGTTGATCCTGTTCGCCGGCCTGATGGTTTTCAACCTGTTCGCAGAGTGTGTCACCCGCGCGCCCAATCTGATCATTTCAAATGCCAACTACGTGAAGAAGGTCGTGTTTCCGCTGGAAATACTGCCGTGCGTAATCGCCGGCTCTTCCTTGTTCCATGCGTTGGTCAGCCTGATTGTGTGGTTGCTGGCTTACTGCGTGTTTTTTGGCATGCCGCCGCTCACATTGTTTTACCTGCCGCTGGTCATAGCGCCTCTGGTGCTGATCATCCTGGGTCTGTCATGGGGGTTGGCCGCCATCGGTGTTTACATGCGAGATGTCGCGCATTTCATTGGCCTGGTGACCAGCGGTCTGATGTTTCTCGCGCCGATTTTCTACCCTGCGACGGCAGTGCCGGAGGAGTATCGGCATCTGCTTTTGCTCAACCCGCTCACCGTCGCCGTGGAGAACGTGAGGGCCGTACTGTTTTTCGGGCAGCAGCCTGATTGGCAGGCGCTCGGCATCTACGCATGCATAGCGATTGCAGTGGCTTACCTGGGGTTTGCCTTCTTCCAGAAGACTAGAAAGGGGTTCGCCGATGTCCTCTGAAATCGCGATCAAGCTGCAGAATGTCAGCAAGTGTTATCACATTTACGACAAGCCACGCGATCGCCTCATGCAGATGGTCGCTGGTCAGCGCAAACAATACTATCGAGAGTTCTGGGCACTCAGGAACGTCTCGTTCGAAATCAAGAAAGGCGAGACTGTCGGTATTGTCGGCCGTAACGGCAGCGGCAAGTCGACATTGCTCCAGGTCATCTGCGGTACGTTGAACCAGACCGTCGGTGATGTTCAGACTCTGGGCCGGATCGGCGCACTGCTTGAGCTCGGCTCCGGATTCAACCCGGAGTTCACCGGGCACGAGAACGTCTACATGAACGCCGCGATTCTCGGCCTCAGTCGTGCGGAAGTGGATGAGCGCTACGACGACATTGCGGCATTTGCCGACATTGGCGAGTTCATCCATCAGCCGGTCAAGACGTATTCCAGCGGCATGATCGTGCGTCTGGCGTTTGCCGTTCAGGCGATGGTCGACCCGGACATCCTGATTGTCGATGAGGCGCTGGCGGTCGGTGATGAGCGCTTCCAGCGCAAGTGTTTCGCCAGGCTCGATGAGTTGAAGGCGAAGGGCACTTCGATTCTGTTCGTCTCCCACTCGGGACCGCAGGTTGTCGAGCTGTGTGATCGGGCGATTTTGATGGAGCGCGGCGAGCGCGTCTGTACCGGATCGCCGATGGAGGTGGTGCGGGCTTATCAAAAGCTGATCTACGCACCAGCCGAAGAGCAGCCTCGATTGATCGAGGAATTCCGCGCAATTGGTACGGACAAGATTGCTGTCGAAACGACCCCGCTGGAAGCTGAGCAGGATGCTCCGGCGCAAGACCAGTACTTCGATGCCGGAATGGTGCCTGAGTCGACTACGGTCTACCCCGAACAAGGTGCTCGAATCGACGCGTTCGAGGTGTTCGACAAAGAAGGACGTCGTTGTAATGTCCTGAAGGCCGGCGGCGAATACGATATCGTCATGCGGGGCAACCTCACTGACGCGGTTTCGCGGGTTTTCTTTGCGATGCATATCCGCACGGTGTCGGGCGTCGTGATTACCGGTCAGCGTTTCCCCGATGAAGGGAAATATTTTGACTGTGAAGGCGCTGAGCGCGAGTTTCGAGTCACGTTCAGCTGCAAGATGGTGATGCTCCCCGGCGTATACTTCGTCGGTGGGGGCGTGTGGTCGGAGAGCGAGCCAACCCTGTGCCATCGGATTCTGGATGCTTCGATGTTCAGGGTGGTGTCGGATCAGGGGGCGAGGTCGTTTGGTTATATGGATGTTTCGGTCGATGAGCCCGCACTTGAATTGCTCTGAACATCAAAAAATTTCCCAGTTCGCGTATGTTGCGCTGAAGAGCTGGCTAATTCACGTTGAAGAACACCGGGCGCTCGGGTTGGCACAGTCTAGTGTCGATAAAGTTTCCGTTCGCGAGATAAGATATGAAGCCTGAGAGGACGGTGATGACAAACAGTAGTGAAGAAAGTTTACTGGATTATTTTTCGTGGAATAGCTGCGTTTCGGATAAGCAGAAGTTGTTCTACGTCGCCACTCCAAAGGTGGCTTGCACGTCTCTGAAATGGTGGTTTGCGGAGCTTGAGGGCGTCGCCCAGGCCGTTAGAGAGAAGAAAATTAGTTCAGAGACCGATCCGGAACTTGTCATCCACGATACGCTGCTGGCCGTAGCTCCGAATCTTCTGGTTCGTTCCGAAGAGCGGCTGGCTCAGGTCATAAGTGAAGGTTATTTTAGCTTTGCGTTGGTAAGAAATCCCTACAAAAGGCTGTTTTCTGCCTGGCAATCGAAAATCTTGCTGCGCGAGCCACTGCAGATTGAACCTTACGTTAGTCAAGCTTTTCTGGACTGCCCGGTTAAGGTCATGTCTGACGTGACAGCTGCGTTCGAGTGCTTTCTCGAGTACTTGTATGCGCATGAGCGTGAGGGGTTCAAGGATTCACACTGGACACCACAGTACGATTTGCTCCAGCCGCTGAATTTCTCTTACGACTTCATTTCCAAAATTGAAGACACTTCAGAGCTTAACGCCGCGCTTCGTAGTCATCTCGGCGATGCTTACGTCAACCCGTTCACGACGGCCAGAGCAAATGAAAGCCTTATTCCTTACCTTCCGGAGTTCATAAGTCCTCGTTCCAAAGCCTTGATAGACGACCTCTACGCGAAGGATTTTGAAGCGTTCGGTTATCCGACGACAGTCGCACCGGCGAAAGAGAATTTTTCTCAAGAACAGTTGACGGTGGCGCTCAAGGGCGTCGAGTTGCTGCACGGTCGACATCAGCGAATCAGTGAAATTCGCCAGACTTTCACAGAACAGGTGTCCAGCTTGTTAGTCGACAAGCAATGGCTTGCCGAGCAGCGTGAGACCTGGATGGAGATGGCAAAGAGCAAAGAGAACGAACTCTTGGATCTTCAAGCGCATCACAAAGAATTTGTGGACCAAGCTGAATTGCAGTGGGTCAAGTCTCAGCAACTTCAGGCTGAAAACGAAAAATTGCAGCATGCTCTCGAGCAGGCCCAAACAGAGGTCGCGGCGCCTGCCTCAGAGCATGTTATTGAAAAGGGCAAAGGGGATTAAGGTGGCGAAGGTTTCAGTTGTACTCACTTCCTATAATCACGATAAGTTCATTGGGCAGGCAATTGATTCTGTTCTCAATCAAACTTACAGTGATTGGGAACTCATTGTCGTTGATGATGTATCGCCAGATGACTCTTGGGCGGTTATCGAAAGTTATAATGACCCCCGGATCATCAAGATCCGAAATGATCGGACGCGCCGTTATATTTACAATATCAACCGTGCGATTCAGTCCCAAAGCACCGGTGAATACATCGCGATCCATCACTCGGATGATGCCTGGGCACTGGAAAAACTTGAAAAGCAAGTGGCTGTGCTTGATTCCAATCCGCACATAGGGGCAGTTTTTACCCATGTGCAATGCATCGATGAAAGTAATCAGGCGCTGTCTATCGATTGGTTCAATCAGCCGAACAAAAGCCGAACGGCCTGGTTGCGAGCACTGTTTTTCAACGAGAACCGTTTGTGCCATCCGAGTGTGTTGGTTCGGCGCAGTGCCTATGAGCAGGCTGATCTTTACAAGTGCGCCCATGCTCAAATTGATGACGCTGAGTTGTGGACTCGCCTGCTAAAGAAGTCGGACATTCACGTCATTCAGGAAAAGCTGACACTGCACAGGATCTTCTCCGATCAATCCAATGCGAGTGGCGACCGACCAGACCGGCGGGCTCGCTTGAAGCTGGAATGGCATTTGCAGAAGCAGCATTATGTCGATTTGCCGCAGGCGGATATTCTTGAGATCTTCCCGGAGGCCGCTAAGTGGGTTACGCCTCAGGGTGCGAATAATGAGTTTCTGGTGGCAATGGTCGCGATTCATGCCGGTCCTTGCCCGGGTACGCGATTGTTTGGTATCGAACTGCTCTATGAACTGATGACCTGCGCGGAAACTCAGGAACAGATTGAGACGTTGCACGGCTTTAACTATCTGGACTTCATCGGCCTTACCGGAAAGGAGGATTTTTTCGGTGAGGGTTCCGGACCCTTGCAGCCTCCTGTGACTGCAATTACGGGATGGCGCGGCTTGGTGAGCAAGGCTCTACGCAAAATAGGTATTTTGTAAAGTTGTTGGCCCGGCTGCTGCAGGCCGGGTGCGGCGTCGGAACCAGCGATGGCTCTTGAGGTAACGTCAAGGGTATTGCTGGTTTTGTTTGCGTATTTCAAAAGATTGAGGCGCTGAGTGAAGATTGATCTGAAAATTTTAGGCTCCGTTTGTATATTTGTCTGCCTGGCTGCAGCTGTTTTGTATTTCACACGCTGGATGGACGTCAAGGCGCCTGTAGCAAATATCACTTCCGTTGCTGTTTCTGATCAGTTGCAGATTGAGATTGTCAGCAACGCATTGCAGTTGGAATTGAAGGGCTGTGATGTCGCCCAGGTCGCCGATAATTTCTTTGTTCATATCTATCCGCTAGATGCGTCGAAAGCGGGGGCAGAAGGCTTTATAAACAAAGACTTCAATTTGACTGGCTTAAAGCGGTTATCCAAAGAGACGCGGTCGGGTGTGACCTATTGTCGTTATGTGGTTGCATTTGGCTCAGTGGCCGTTGACAGGATTGAACTGGGGCAGTTCAGGGCTCCCGAGGGAAAGTGCTGCGAAATACTCTGGAACAGGCAAGTAAACTTTAATAAATAGTTTTTGGTGTTATTGAAATGAGCACAACTGTTGCGGATTCCAATCGTTCTTTCGGACTTGACGTTTGTCGGACGCTCGCCTGCTTACTTGTCGTATTCGGCCACATGCTGGGGCATTCGTTGCCCAGCCCGATACTGTCAAATTTCGCATTTCTTGCCATATTTGGTGTTGATCTGTTCTTTTGCCTCAGTGGTTTTTTGATCGGCAGGATTCTGCTGAAAGAAGCCGCTAACTGGAATGTGTCCAGAACCAGTGGGCTTACCAATTTTTGGTATCGTCGCTGGATGCGTACTTTGCCACTTTACGTCTTCTTCTTTTTTGTTTCCTTAAAGTTTGACTGGCAAGGGGCAACCACTTTTTCTGAACAGTTTCGCTATCTGTTTTTTGCTCAGAATTTTGCTTGGCCCATGACGGATTTCTATCGTTTGTCCTGGAGCCTAGCAGTGGAAGAGTGGTTTTATTACACCTTTCCGCTGTTGATTTTGCTCGTGATCGGCTTTGGTGCGGATGTCAAGCGAGCAGCCATGGTTACAATCGTCGTTTTTATGGTCGTGCCATTCCTGGCGCGAATCGGGTTGCCTATCGAGTCGGTCAGATATGATGACGCCCGCTATGTTGTCCTCTATCGCCTGGACGCCATAGGCTTCGGTGTACTGGCGGCGTATATCTATACGTGGCACAAGCCAATGTTTGAGCGCATTGCCAAGCATTGGTATATCCCGCTGGCAGTTGTGATAGGGATTATTGTTTCGACCAAAATGGGGGCGCCTTGGTTGTTGAATGGCAAGGTTCTTCAGTCGCTATTTTTCACCTGTTCGGCGATATTTTTTGCAGCCTTGATTCCAGCATTCTTCAGCTTGCGTCCTTACCGCTGGGGCTGGGTCAACCGCTTTGTAAATTTCACGAGTCTGGTTTCGTATTCGATCTACCTCGGGCATATTTTTGCGTTCACGATGGTGATTGCAGTGCTCAATCGTTTCGGATTACACGAGGCTGTCTACAATAATCCTTGGATCGTATATCCGATATTTACGATTTGTGTCTACTTGCTTGCCTACTCTACTTATCGTCTCATCGAAAAACCGTTCCTTAAACTTCGCGATATCGATGGAACGTCGTTAGTGAAATTCTTTAAAAGTCTCCAGCGCCTCGGTACAGGGAAGTAGGTCTCGTAATGCAAAACTCAACAGCTCCCGATTTTCCCAGCTACCGTGGCACGGTTGCAATGGCGAAGAATTACCAAGCAGCATTGGCTGATGGTGCGCAAGATGCTTCTGTACTTGTCGTTAGTGCGATAGATGATCGCGCTTGTGACTTGTCCGATGTTTATGAGTCATTGTGCGCTCAAACATTTCAAGGTTGGAACTGGCTTGTATCTTACGACGATGCGCTGGGTCATCAACTGAGTCCTGACCTCGTCACAGCACTTGCAGGCGATAAGCGGGTATCCCTGCGGGCCCATGCCGAATGTCGGTCTGCAAGTGCATCGTGGAAGTCGTTTGATTATGTGGTGCTTGTGGATGCCAAGACACAACTGGCAGCTACCTTTATCGAAAAGGCTTTATGGTGTCTGGTATCTAATCCGGAATTCTCCTTTTGCAATTCTTTAGGAGTGATACCGGGGAGGAAGGGCGGACTGATCAGTCAGAATCTAAACCAAGGCAAGTATCACCTCGATAATACTCAGCCAAAAGTCAGAGGGATGGTTTTTCGTAAAGCGCACCTTCTTGAGTCTTTTACTGATGTAGCAAGCCTGGCCGATGGCCGTGACCCGACAGAAATGCTGTCGCGATTGGCAGAGGCTGGTCATTGGGGCTACACCATCCCTGAATGTTTGCAGTGGTGCGCAGTTTCGGCTGTCGAAAGCGAAGTGGAAACTGATGTTGCAAGAGCAAGTAAGCCGGTCCCTCAGGTTAATCGGCGCTATCCTTCAGCTTATGAAACATTGCCGGTGGAGTTTCCGTTTCATAATGCATTGAAGCCAAACGCCAATGGCAGAAGGGTAATGGTCCTTTTGCCGTGGATGGTGGAAGGTGGGGCTGATCGGGTCAGTATTGACCTCATCCAAGGAATGGTTGCCAATGGGGTGGATGTCACGGTGTGTGCCACTCTTGAAGCAGATCACCGTTGGCTTGGCAAGTTTGCCGAGTTGACTCGCGATATTTTCATTCTGCCAAATATTTTGTCGCCGTCTGACTTTCCGCGCTTCATCTTGTACCTGATCGAGTCGCGAAGCATCGACACCGTTCTGATCACCGGCAGTACGCTGGGCTATCAGCTTCTTCCGTATCTGCGTAGTGCTGCACCGGATACCGCGTTCGTTGATTTATGCCATACCGAAGAGATGAATTGGCTTAACGGTGGGCATCCACGATTTGCGGTGGGCTATCAGGACGCGCTCGATCTGAACGTGGTGAGTACGGGCCATCTCTCAAAATGGATGGCGGGCTTGGGAGCGGACCAAGACAAGATCCGGGTCATGTATACCGGGATCAAGTCTCGGCCAGTATCGCTGTCCGAAGAGAAACGTGTTGCGGTATTGCGTGGTTTCGAACTGGATGAAAATGCGCTGACCATCATTTTTGCCGGTCGTATGTGTGATCAGAAGCGACCGCTGAAACTTGCTGAAATTTTTCATGCGGCAAAGCAGAAAGGCATCCGTTTCAATGCGCTTGTCATTGGTGAAGGGGAGTTGCGTCCTGCGTTCGAAACCTTGATCTCTGACTACGACCTTAAGGCCGAGTTGCGGATTCTGGGCGCCAAATCTCACGCCGATTGGCTGTCCCTTCTGGCGGTATCGGACATCTTGTTGATGCCATCCGAATATGAGGGGATTTCCGTGGCTCTCCTTGAATCCATGGCGGCGGGAGTAGTGCCGGTCGTGGCGGATGTTGGCGGCCAGGATGAACTGGTAGGCGAAGATACTGGCTATCTGATCCCGCATGGCGAAGATGAAGTGGAGCAATACGTGAGTGTCATTCAGGCGCTTGCTGCTGATCCCGTCGGTCGTCGTAACAAAGCACAGGCGTGCATGAAACTGATCGAGCGGAGCTACACCGCTGAAGCAACAAATCGTCAGTGGCTTGAAATCCTGGATGAGGCGCATGTTCGCAGAGATGGCTCAGCCCAGCCTTTCATGCCGTTGGGCCTAGCGAAGGAATTAGCCACGACTGCACTGGAAAACAGACGTGTCACGTCCTATCTTGATCATCTGTATGCGACGCACTGTCTGACTAACAATGCGCAAACCGAGATTTTATATAATCTCGGAATTGTTAATTTGTTGATTGCTAAAGTTCGTCAATACCGTATTGCGAAGTTTATATTTGACAGGCCTTTTATCAAGAAAGCTCTAAGAAGGCTAAAACTGACTGTTTCTTGACGTATTTTGGCTTTCGTGTTAATTTTTTTGTCTTTTTTGTTGACTGATTTATGTCAGTTTTTTGCAGTAGTTTCGATGTCAGTCGAGAGTTTTTATGAAAATTACGGTATTTGGCGGCGGCGGCTTTATCGGATCGACTATTGTTGATCGCTTGTTGCAGGACGGGCATTCGATCCGAGTGTTCGAGCGTCCGCGAGTGGGGGAGTATCGTAAGTTCTTGCCCAATGAATCCGTCGAATGGATGACAGGCGATTTGTCGTCCACCAGTGATATAAACAAGGCAGTAGAAGGTGCCGATGTTGTTTTTCATCTGGTCTCCACCACGCTGCCGAAAAGCTCGAATGAAGATCCGGTCTACGATGTCCAGAGCAATGTCGTTGCAAGTTTGCAGCTGCTCAATGCAATGGTTGCGCACAAGGTTGGCAGAATCGTTTTCATTTCTTCCGGAGGCACTGTCTATGGCGCTCCGAAGTACCTGCCGATCGATGAAAAACACCCGACAGATCCAGAAGTTTCTTATGGCATCACCAAGCTGACCATCGAGAAATATCTGCAAATGTACAACCATCTGTATGGCATCAAGCCTGTCGTTCTGCGGGTCGCCAACCCTTACGGCGAGCGTCAGCGCGTGGAGACTGCGCAGGGCGCGGTGGGTGTGTTCATCCATAACGTGCTGAAGGGCTTGCCGATCGAGATTTGGGGTGATGGTAGCGTCGAGCGCGATTTCCTGCATGTCAGCGATGTGGCCGAGGCGTTCGCCAAGGCGGCTACCTACTCGGGTAGCGCCAGTGTCTTCAATATCAGTTCCGGCGTGGGTACCAGCCTGAACAGTCTCATGTCGATGATCGAAGAAGTCAGCGGTGAGCCGGTTGCCCGTAACTACAAGCCTGGCCGTTCTTTCGATGTGCCAGTGAGTGTGCTGAGCAACGATCTGGCGCGCGACGAACTGGGCTGGGAGCCCAAGGTTTCGATGAAGGAAGGGATCGTGCGAACTTTCGAGTGGGCCAAGAACGAACAGCAGAAGTGAGGGTGGTCGGGTGAGTTACCGTCTGCTCGGTGTCAGCGTTGGTTGCAAATGAAGGTTCTGCTCACGGTTCATCAGTTTTTCCCGGAGTTTTCTGCGGGTACTGAGGTTTTGACGCTGTCCGTTGCCCGCGTATTGAAAACCCTTGGCCATGATGTCAGGATTTTTACGGGCTATCCGGCTACCGAGGCGCTCGCGGACAGTGAGCGCTTCGATCAATATAGTTACGACTCGATTCTGGTTGATCGTTTTCGGCACGCCTATGTGCCCATGGGCGATCAAACTTCAAAAATCGAGATCGGTTATGACAACCATCTGGCCGCTGACTTTTTCGGGCATTTGCTGGAAGAGTTCAAGCCGGATGTCGTGCATTTCTTTCACCTCAATCGTCTCGGCACCGGCCTGATCGAAAAAGCGGTCGCTGCCGGTGTGCCTGCGTATTACACGCCAACCGACTTCTGGAGTATTTGTCCTACCGGGCAGTTGCTGCGTTGTGGCGGGCGGGCATGTGCGGGGCCAAGTACGGATGCGGGGAACTGTGTCGTGCATTTTGCTGCAAGTCAGTTGCCTGAGCGCATTGGCAGGCTGGCGACCGCGGTTCCGGATGTCATCAGCGATTTGCTCGTGCGCATTGCTCGCTCGCCTCGGCTGCCAGCGGGTTCCCTGGTGCGCGAGGTGCGCGCATTGCATGGTCGTCTTGAGCGTAATGTCGGGCGGCTGAATATGCTCCAGGGCATCATCGCCCCCAACCAGATGATCGAAACGCTGCTGACCCGTAATGGCGTGAGCCCAGATATCGTGGTCAAGTCGTCCTACGGCATCAATCTTGATCAGCCAGTTGTGGTGCGAGATCGAGCGCGGCGTGAGCGCCCCTTGGTCTTGGGATTCATTGGTACGCTCGCTTCACACAAAGGCTGCCATGTGCTTTTGGAGGCGTTGCAGCAGTTTTCTTCACGCGATGTGCGACTGAGAATTTACGGCAAGCAGACGGAATTTCCCGACTATGTAGCCGGCTTGCATCGGCTGGCGGATGGCAATGAAGCCGTTACGTTTTGCGGCACTTTCGCCAACGAAGACATATTCGATGTATTGGGTGGGCTGGACGCACTGATAGTGCCATCTGTCTGGAATGAAAATACGCCACTGGTCGTCTATTCGGCACAGGCTGCCGGTTGCCCGGTTGTGGCTTCCGATGTACCCGGAATCGCTGAGGCCGTGACCCATGATTTCAATGGATTGCTGTTTGAACCAGGCAGCGTGTTGGGCCTTGAAAGCGCATTGAAACGTCTGCTTGCCGAGGAGGGTTTATTGGCAAAGCTGTCGTCGAATTCCACGCCTCCAAAATCCGTTGCTGTTTATGTAAATGAGTTGTTACAGAGATGGACGTTATCCAAGTAACAGCGTCGGCTATTGTTCCGGTGTAGAGGTTTTTCTTGGCGCCGGCAGACGCTGGGTCTATTCTTCACGCTTAATTACGAACTTGGGTTCAATGCTCGCAGATCTAATTTCTGACAGCGTTGGAAAGCCTGATTTAAGTCAATGTGTATATAACTGCGGTGTAGTTTCGATGACGGAAAATCTTGTCGCTCATCAGATGGTCGTCGACCGGGAGCAGCGGAGCGCTCTTAAACAGCAGCGCCCTGTGGTTCTTTGGTTTACCGGGCTTAGCGGCGCCGGCAAATCGACGATCGCCAACGCTCTAGAGCAGGCACTGCTTGAGAATAATCGTCATACCTACTTGCTGGACGGAGACAACATGCGTCTCGGTCTGTGCAATGATCTCGGGTTCAATGATCATGATCGGGCGGAAAACATCCGCCGGATCGCTGAAGTAGGCAAGCTGTTCGTTGACGCTGGCCTGATCGTCGTCAGCGCCTTCATTTCGCCGTTTCGCCTTGACCGGGCATTGGCCAGGAAAGTGATCGGTGACGAGTTCTTCGTTGAGGTCTACATCAGTACGCCGTTACCTGAGTGCGAGCGCCGCGACCCGAAGGGTCTGTATGGCAAGGCCCGCTCGGGCATGATCAAGAATTTCACCGGTATCGACTCGTTGTACGAGCCTCCGTTGAACCCGGATATCACGATCAACACACTTGAAGAAGATGTGTCCGTATCTGTCGAGAAGATTATGCAGTATCTGGTCGGGCGGATCGAACGTTGAAGACTCTGGTCATCATTGGTGCCGGATTCAGTGGCGCGGTAACCGCTGTTCAATTCCTCCAGGTGTGCAAACCTGGCACTCGAGTGGTGTTGCTCAACCGTTCCGGTGAAATGGCCCGTGGTCTGGCTTACGGAACCAACAGTTCGCGGCACTTGCTTAATGTGCCAGCGGGGAACATGACGGCGCTGGTTGATCAGCCTGATCATTTTCTGCGTTTTTGCGAAAGCCGTTTGCCGGGTACTGCGGCGGGGACTTTTGTTCCTCGCAAGCTCTACGGCGAATACCTCTCGGGACTGCTCGCCGAGGCTGAACATCAGTGCCGTGATGGCGTCAGTTTCGAGCGGATCACCACCGAAGCTCACAGCATCGAAGCGGAGAACGGAAAAGCCCGGATACGTATTGCTGATGGCCGGGAAATACTGGCCGATCATGTGATTCTCGCGTTCGGTCACTTTTCACCGTTCAACCCGGCTATCACGTCCATTCCCCGTGCCGCAGGGCGCTATATCGCTGATCCGTGGTCGGGAGAAATCGAGGTGCCGATCGACCCGCAGGCTCCGGTTCTGTTGCTGGGCGCAGGATTGACTGCGCTGGATGTGGCCCTGACCCTGGATCAACAAGGGCACACCGGGCCGGTGTACATGCTTTCGCGGCGAGGCGTTCAGCCGTTGCCCCATCGTACTTCGGGACATGTCGATAGCATTGCCGGTGAGGTGGTTCAAACGCTTCTTGCCTCCGCTCCGAGCGTGCGCAGCTATCTGCGCCACATGCGCTCATTGGTTCGTGTTGCCGCTAAGGATGGCGTCGACTGGCGTGATGTCATTGCCGCCGTGCGTCCAGTCACTGCACAACTGTGGGAGCGTTTGAGCGAGACCGAACGCCGACGTTTCCTGCGTCACGTCCAAGTGTATTGGGACGCCCATCGCCACAGAGTTGCACCGGCTTCGTATGCGGCGTTTTCCGCGCAGTTGGAGCTGGGCAGGCTGAAGCCGATGGCGGGCAGAATCCAGGACATCGAAGTGTTGCCCAATGGTTTGCGCGTTCAAGTCGGGCTGCGTGGTACTGCGGCGGTAGAGTCTCTGGATGTTTCGCATATCATCAATTGCACCGGGCCGAATTCCAATCTGGCGCGTGTCGATGATCGCTTGATCGTGCAATTGCGGCAGTCGGGGCTGATTCGATTGGATAAACTCGGCCTGGGCGTTTGCGTCGATGAGGTGCTTTCCGTTCAGGATGAGCACGGCGCCCCTGTCAGTTGGCTGAGCTACGTCGGGCCAATGCTCAAGGCGCAGTTCTGGGAAGCCACGGCTGTTCCAGAGCTTCGTCGTTATGCGCGAGATCTGGCCCTGCGGGTTGCCGCGAAAATCGGCTGATTCATATCGCGACGATCAGTGTCACGGGCTTGTCCTTTCAGGCATCACGGTTTCCACTGGCGTGTAGTTTGGCCTCGCTGTTTGCAGCGGGGTCCAATCCTCTTTTGGATAATTTGATGGTCAGTAGTCGTGATGCAATTTCAAGCGTCAATATTCGTTACCGAGCCTGAACAATGAAAGTTGAAACGGTACTTGTCTCCGGCGGTTCAGGCTTTTTGGGTGGTGCCTTGCTGCGACACCTGGATACCAGCGGGCAGTATTCCCTGATTGCCGCGTTGCGCAAGGAATGTAGCGATCTCCCCCCATCCATTCGGCGTTTCCTGTTTGCGGATCTGACGGCTGATGTCGATTGGCGAGATGCGCTTGATCAGGTTGATGTGGTGGTACATTCAGCGGCACGGGTTCACGTCATGGATGAATCCGCTGCTGATCCGCTGACCGAGTTTCGCCGGGTAAATGTCGATGCCACATTGAATCTGGCCCGGCAGGCTGCAAGTGCAGGCGTGAAGCGCTTCATCTACATCAGCTCGATCAAGGTCAATGGCGAATCAACTTCGCCTGGCATTGCGTTTACAGCAGATGACACGCCCGCGCCCCTCGACCCTTATGGAATTTCCAAACTTGAGGCCGAACTTGGCTTAAAGGCGCTCGCAATCGCTACCGGAATGGAAGTGGTCATCATCCGGCCCGTTCTGGTGTATGGCGCGGGCGTCAAAGCCAACTTCCTCAGCATGATTCGCTGGGTACAACGCGCAGTGCCGTTGCCGTTTGGTGCGGTGCATAACAAGCGCAGCCTGGTCAGTCTGGATAATCTGGTGGATTTGATCGAGACGTGTATGAGACACCCTTCGGCGGCTAATCAGACATTTCTGGTCAGCGACGGGCATGACGTCTCGACAACCGAGCTGTTACGCAGTCTGTCTGCTGCGCTGCACAAGCCCTCTCTGTTAATACCGTTGCCGGTGAGCCTGATGAGCGCTGCGGCGAAACTATTGGGTAAAGAGGCCGTCGCACAGCGCATCTTTGGTTCTCTGGAAGTCGATATCAGTAAGAATCAACGTCTGTTGGGCTGGGTTCCGCCGGTCAGTTTTCCGCGGGCTCTTGACGCCACAGTAAAACCATTCCTGGATGCTCGAAAAAAATGAATGACTGGTGGCTAGTTCCGGTTGTTGCGATCCTGTCGTTCGCACTCACGGGTTTTTTACGTCGTTATGCAATTTCGCGCAGCCTGATCGATATTCCCAATCAGCGCAGTTCCCACTCGATCCCAACACCGCGTGGTGGCGGTGTGGCCATCGTCCTGACCTTTATCTTCGCCATGTGCGTTTTGTTCGCTGTCGAGCTGACGACCAAGGATGCGTTGATTGCCTTGGTCGGCGCCGGCAGTATCACGGCGGTTATCGGTTTTCTGGATGATCACGGTCACATTGCCGCCCGCTGGCGCCTGCTGGCGCATTTTTCTGCCGCCGCTTGGGGCGTTTATTGGGTGGGTGGGCTATCGCCGTTGGTGATTGCCGGTGTCAGCGTTGATCTGGGATGGCTCGGACATTTTCTCGCGCTGTTTTATCTGGTCTGGATGCTGAATCTCTACAACTTCATGGATGGTATTGACGGTATTGCCGGTGTCGAAGCCGTCACGACATGCGCTGGTGCCTGTCTGATTTACTGGCTCAGTGGCTTCCCGCAACTGTTATGGCCACCTGCGTTACTGGCGGTATGCGCTGCCGGTTTTCTGTGCTGGAACTTTCCCCCGGCAAAAATTTTCATGGGCGATGCGGGCAGTGGCTTCCTCGGTATCATTCTTGGCGTGTTGTCGCTGCAGGCGGCATGGACTGATCCCGGTTTGCTGTGGGTCTGGCTGATACTGCTTGGGGTGTTCATCGTTGATGCAACGTTCACGTTGATGCGTCGATTGTTGCGCGGCGATAAAGTCTACGAAGCGCATCGCAGCCACGGCTATCAGTTTGCGTCCCGACAGTTTGGCAAGCACCTGCCCGTGACTGTGGCAGTCGGGCTGATCAATGTGTTCTGGCTGCTGCCGATTGCGCTCTGCGTGAGCTACGGGAAAGTGGACGGTGCATTGGGGTTGGTTGTGGCGTACTTGCCACTTGTCTGGCTGGCCATAAAGTTCCGTGCCGGACAACTGGAAGATCGCTGAAAAAGTATCCTGCAGGCGCAGACCTTCCTCGTGGCTCAGCGAGTAAAAATTGGAATCTTTTGTTTGCCGGGGTGTCTGCATTATCGACCAGAGTGAACTCTTGGCGATGTTCAAAACCCAGGTTTCGATTTACCCCGAATAAGGATTTCCGTCATGAGTTACGGCCTCCTCAAGCCGTAGTCTGTTGACGGGAGCAGGGATCGCTCTGATGAATGCTATCTTCTAATTAAGCGCAAGAAAAAGGATCAGATTTTGTCTCGAAGTGGCTCCTTGTCAGATCTACTACGGAAGGTTATTCGTAGGGTAATTAACTCGATTCGCTTCAGGCTTGCCGCTAAGTTCCGTCGCAACACTCATGTGGACGCAGTGGTGGAACGTGAAAAACTCGACTTGAGTTTGCTTCCAGCAGAGTTTGATCCCGATTTATATTTGAAGATGAACCCGGATCTCGGCCTGGTTGATCCCGTTGAGCATTTCCTGAAGTACGGTCGACACGAAGTGTGGCGGCCCTATTCTTTGCCGGGAATTCATCTGTCTACAGCTCGCGCGGCAAATCCCGAGCGGGAAACGATATTGGTGGTGAGTCACGAAGCGTCGCGCTCTGGAGCACCCATACTCGCTCTTGACCTTGTCCAGCGCTTTTCTGCTCGATACAACGTTGTTGTGCTTCTGCTGGGTGAGGGGCCATTGCTGAGTGCTTTTCAGGAAGCGGCAGTTGTATTGGTGAAAGGTTTAAGGATCAAAGGGAATTCTGAGTATTCAGGACACGTAGTTGAATTCTTGAACAAAAAATTCAACTTTAAATTTGCGCTGGTGAATAGCCTTGAAAGCAATATCATCCTGAAGCCACTTGCCAGAAATTTTATTCCTTCAACTTATTTAATTCATGAGTTCGCCTCTTCTTATCCCAACGCGAAGGCGTTGTTGTCTGATGCGATTCTTTGGGCGGAAAAGTTGGTGTTCTCCGCCGCGCTGACTTTAGAAAACGCGATAGAGTCGTTGCCGGAATTGAAATTTGCCGCGCCGCTGATCATGCCTCAAGGGCGTTGTGTCCTGCCGGAGCAACAGCACACTGAGCGTCAGAGCCTGGAAGAATCGGAAGCTTTGCGAAAGCTGATCCGTCCTGAAGGCGACACCGAAAGAAAGTTTGTTGTGCTGGGGGCTGGGTACGTCAATTTTCGAAAGGGCGTAGATCTCTTTATTCAATGTGCCATCAAGGCAATGCGTGAACCGGGGGGCGATGCGTTTCGGTTTGTCTGGATTGGCAAGGGCTACGACCCGAAACTTGAGGACGGATATTCTGTTTATCTGGCGGATCAGATCAAGCGTTCCGGATTGCAGGACCGTTTTTTGATGCTGGGCGAAACATCTAATATCAACGCTGTCTATGCTGAAGTTGACGCACTGTTCATTTCATCGCGTCTGGATCCATTGCCTAACGTAGCCATAGACGCACTGACGATGCGCATACCGGTGGTTTGCTTCGATAAAGCGAGCGGTATTGCAGATTTTCTGGATACTTGTGGTTTACATGAGGCGTGCGTTGCGGATTATCTCGATGTGGACAGTGCTTTTCAGAAGTTATCCGCACTCGCCAGTTCTCGCCCGTTCCACGAGCATGTAGCGAATCAATCCTTTGAGGCATCCAAGGCGTACTTTGACGCAGACAAGTACGCTGGCCAGCTTGAGCGATTGGGTGTCGAGGGACATGAGAATGCTCGACAGGAAAAGCACGATGTAACGACTATCCTGGACTCCGGTCTGTTTGGCTCGGCCGGGGTTAACGCGAACGCCGAGGACGTGCAGGATTACGTCCGTGGAAACGCTCGCGGCATCAACCCTCAACGTCTAAACGCCAATTTTCGCGCGGATGTCTACCTTGCCGAGCACGGGGTTGCTAAAGCAGGAGCTGATCCATTCGCTGACTATATTCGGGCGGGGCGCCCTCAGGGCGCCTGGAATGAATCCGAATAAGCCAAACGCTATTTCCAGCGCTGTATGAATTTCAGCAGCCTTTCGCGAACAGTTTGCTTCGCGACCGGCTGCGCCCTGTAACCATCCGGATGGAAGTGGAGGCGTTGGAGCAAAGGGCCCAGTAACGGTTCAATCATCAATGCGTGTGCCGAAGGATCATAGTGGTGATCGCTTGGATCTGGATTTCGAAGTGATTCCGTGAGATTGCCCGAATCATCCGTAGAGTGGCTGTCAAAATTCAGGTAACTGATGCCTTCCGGGATGCAAAAGTTCTCCATCAGGTCATTGAATTTAATTGTCAGCAAGGTTCTTTCAGCGAGAGAGGCTGTCACTTCCTTTCGCAAATTGGCCACTTCTCCCCAGTCCATACCGTCCCTGATGGTGGGGAGAGGCGTACTAATACAAATTACCTCGTGTGTGCGGGCAATATCTTTTAACAGCTTCTGGTAGTTATCGAGTGCCAACTGCAGCATTTGGTTAACGGGGGTGCCATATTTTTGCGCCCGATACCAAATAACAAACCCGGTATCTACCTCGCCTAACATAACGATCACAGTGGTTGCCGTTGTCTTTTCCAGTGCAGAGGTGAACTGAGGCATGGCTTGTGTGACGGCGTTCGGATTTTGTAAACCGGATACAGTCGCGCCGCCGACAGAGATCACTTCAAACGAGTACCCGGGTAGTAGCGCTGCTATTTTTTCAGAGCTGAAAACCGATGCGTGAGAGTCGCCGAGTACAAGTACTGGGATCATTGCCTGTAAGTCCCCTGATTCAATGATTTGAGCTGATGCTCGGGATTCGGGGCGAAAGTCTATAGAGTCGGGGAATCCACGCCTAGTTGAAGCAGGAAAATTCGGTGACAGCAACCCTTGAGGTACAGGGTGACGTGTTTTCCAGACAAACAGTTTTCCGGTTTTCCAGACTCGGCGAATGATTTTGCAGACGTTGCATTGATCCTCGCACTGCGGTTTTTGCCAAGTGTTAAATGTCCGAGCCCCCCAGGATTTTTGCTCGCGAGTTTGTGACAATCCTGTGAAACATCGGGCCAATTATTCAGATGAAGACGCCAGCATTGAGGTTACAATGCTGGTCGTCGACTGTTTAAGGAGGGAGCCACGTGCTCGAGCGGCTGAATGGATAAAGTGCGGACTGTCTTGCTGGGCTTGCCTCGTAAGCAAAAACGTTTGCTGCAGGTGGCTACCGACGTCGTCCTGGTCTGGGTTGCTCTCTGGATGTCGTTCATCGTGCGCCTCGGCATCGATGACATGTACAACCCCTTGAAGGCTCACATCTGGCTCTTTGCATTCGCCCCTGTCATCGCCATTCCACTCTTTATTCGCTTTGGCATGTACCGGGCCGTGATGCGTTACTTTGGTAACGACGCCCTGATTGCCATCGTCAAGGCGGTCAGCCTGTCCTCGCTGATTCTGGCGGTCGTCGTTTACTGGTACAGCAATCACGAAGCCGTAGTGCCGCGCTCGATCATCTTCAACTACTGGTGGTTGAGCATGATGATCATCGGCGGCCTGCGCCTGTGCATGCGCCAGTTTTTCATGGGCGACTGGTTTACCGCAGCTCAACACGTACCGTTTACCAGCCGCGATGACGGTTTGACCAAGGTCGCCGTGTACGGTGCCGGTGTTGCCGGCAATCAGCTGGTTGCCGCTTTGCGCATGGGGCGCGTGATGCGTCCGGTGGCCTTTATCGATGATGATCCGGGCATTTCCGATCGTTCGATTTCCGGGCTTCAGGTCTACAAACCCAAGCACATTCAACATATGATCGATGTCACCGGTGCCCAGGAGATACTCCTCGCACTGCCGTCGTCGACCCGCGCCAGGCGCCGGGAAATCCTCAACCTGCTCGAGGGTTTTCCGCTGCACGTGCGCAGTGTGCCGAATTTCACCGATCTGGCCAGCGGTCGCGTCAAGGTTGAGGATATCCAGGAAGTGGATATCGCCGACTTGCTCGGGCGTGACGCCGTACCGGCCCAACCGGACCTGTTGGCGCGTTGCATCAATGGCAAAGTGGTGATGGTCACAGGCGCTGGTGGTTCGATCGGCTCGGAGTTGTGCCGACAGATCTTCACTCTGGGGCCGACCACGCTCGTGTTGTTCGAACATAGCGAATTCAATCTCTACAGCATTCTCTCCGAACTCGAACAACGGGGTTGCCGGCAGTCGGTTCCGGTACGTCTGTTGCCTATCCTCGGTTCCATCCGTCATCAAGACAAACTGCTCGATGTGATGAAAACCTGGAAAGTCGACACCGTGTATCACGCAGCAGCCTATAAGCATGTGCCGATGGTTGAGCACAATATTGCTGAAGGTGTACTGAACAACGTGATCGGCACGCTCAATACAGCGCAGGCGGCATTGCAGTCGGGCGTGTCGAATTTCGTGCTTATCTCCACCGATAAAGCCGTGCGCCCGACGAACATCATGGGCAGTACCAAGCGTCTGGCCGAGTTGACGCTGCAGGCCCTCAGCTGTGAAAGTGCACCGGTATTGTTTGGTGACAGTGCCAACGTGTCGCGGGTCAACAAGACCCGGTTCACCATGGTGCGTTTCGGCAATGTTCTCGGTTCCTCGGGTTCAGTGATTCCGCTGTTCCACAGTCAGATCAAGTCCGGTGGCCCGCTGACGGTCACTCACCCGAAAATCACCCGCTATTTCATGACCATCCCCGAGGCCGCCCAATTGGTGATCCAGGCCGGCTCCATGGGGCAGGGCGGGGATGTGTTTGTCCTGGACATGGGCGAACCGGTGAAAATCGTCGAGCTGGCAGAAAAAATGATCCACCTGTCCGGCTTGAGCATTCGCTCCGAACGCAATCCGCAGGGCGATATTTCCATCGAGTTCACCGGGCTGCGCCCCGGCGAAAAGCTCTACGAAGAGCTGTTGATCGGCGACAACGTGGCCGCCACCCAGCACCCGATGATCATGACGGCGAGCGAAGACCACCTGCCGTGGGATGTGCTGAAAACCCGCTTGAGCGAATTGCTTCTGGCCGTGGAACGCGATGATTATGCGCGGGTCCGTCAACTGCTGCGCGAAACGGTCAGCGGCTATATGCCGGACGGCGAGATCGTCGATTGGATCTATCAGCAACGCCGTCTCGAACCCTGATTGTTTCACATCCTGTAACGCACGCATTTTTGACATAGCTCCAGCATGACCTACGTTTGGAGAGCAGCTTCGGAAAAGCTGCTTTCTCAAACGATGATGGAGCGTCACTAATGCGTACCGGTTACTTCTACTCTCTGATTTTCGCTTTCCTTACCAGCGCCTCGATCGCCGCTATTGCCGCACCTGTTGCGCCAGCGGAGTCGCCCAAGGCGCCTTTGGTGATGGATACCGCGGCACCTTCCCTGAGTGCAAAAATCGATCTTAACGATGCCGACGCGGCAACGCTGCAAAAGGAGCTGGCAGGAGTTGGTGAGGCCAAGGCCAAAGCGATTGTTGCTTATCGTGAAACAAACGGGGCTTTTGCATCGGTGGATGAGTTGCTGGAAGTGAAGGGTATCGGCAAGGCGATTCTGGATCGCAATCGCGACAAGCTGGAAGTCAACTAAGCTAAGTGTTCAACGCCAAGGGGGCCGGTCATTGACCGGCCTTTTTTACTTGCGCAGCGTATGGCCGCTAGTGTTGGTGGAGAGGGCAGCCGTCGGCCACTTTAAAATTACGGCTATCATATTGCGTTTGGATTATGCCTATAATAATTTGCCGGTGCGTCGAGCCAACATGGCTCATCGGCAACTTCCTTCATCAAGCGTTCCAGGAGCATTCTCATGAGTTCCGCCCAATCCCAAGGTACTGCTCTCGTTACCGGCGCATCGTCCGGTATCGGTGCGATTTACGCTCAGCGCCTGGCGGCGCGTGGTTTTGATCTGCTGCTGGTTGCCCGTGACAAGGACCGTCTGGAAAGTGCTGCGAGCCGGTTGCGTGACGCCCATGGCGTTCAGGTTGAAGTTCTCAAGGCCGATCTGACACAGAAGGACGACGTGCTCAAACTCGAACAGCGCTTGCGCAGTGATTCGAGCATCAGCCTGCTGGTCAATAACGCCGGTGTGGCAGCGGACGGACTGCTGGCCAACGCCGATATGGACCAATTGGAGCGCCTGATCCAGTTGAACATCACCGCAGTCACCCGCCTGGCATCGGCTGCTGCTGCCAGTTTCGCCAAGGCCGGTCGTGGCACGATCATCAATATCGCCTCGGTGGTGGCGTTGTTTCCGGAACGCTTCAACGCTACCTACAGCGCCAGCAAAGCTTATGTACTGAGCCTGACCCAATCGCTTAACACTGAACTCGAAGGCACCGGCGTGCAGATCCAGGCCGTGCTGCCGGGCGTGACCCGCACCGAAATCTGGGAGCGCTCGGGTATCGATGCCAGTGGCATTCCGGCAGAAATGGTCATGGACGCAGGCGAGATGGTCGATGCGGCGCTGGCCGGTCTGGATCAGGGCGAGTTGATCACCATTCCTTCGCTACCTGACGCAGGCGAATGGCATGCCTTTGTAGCGGCTCGTCATGTCATGGCACCGAACCTTTCCCGCAGTGCTGCAGCCCAACGCTACAAGTCCGGCAATTGAATTGATCAGAGGTCATCACGGTATGGATTCGCGTCGAATAGTCGTCACGGGCATGGGCCTGGTTTCACCCTTGGGCAGCGATCTTGAAGTCGTATGGCAGCGCTTGCTGGCCGGGCGTTCTGGTCTGCGTAACTTGCCTGAGGCAACGGTCGCTGATTTGCCCACGCGAGTCGGCGGCGCGGTGCCAACGCTGGAAGAGGATGCTGAAGCAGGCTTTGATCCGGATCGCGCCACGTCACCCAAAGAACAGAAGAAGATGGACCGCTTTATTCTGTTCGCCATGGAGGCTGCCCGGCAGGCGCTGGAGCAGGCTGACTGGCATCCGTCGGAGAGCAAAAGCCAGGAGCGTACCGCAACGATCATCGGTTCCGGTGTCGGTGGTTTCGGCGCGATTGCCGACGCCGTGCGCACCACCGACAGCCGCGGTCCTCGGCGTTTGTCACCATTTACCATCCCGTCGTTTCTGGTCAATCTCGCGGCAGGGCACGTGTCCATTCAGCACGGCCTCATGGGGCCTTTGGGGGCGCCGGTGACGGCGTGCGCTGCGGGTGTTCAAGCGATTGGCGATGCGGCGCGCTTGATTCGCGCCGGCGAAGCGGATATTGCCGTGTGCGGTGGCGCGGAAGCTTGCATCGACCGCGTCAGTCTTGCCGGTTTTGCGGCAGCACGGGCACTGTCGAGCGGTTACAACGACACCCCGGAGCGCGCATCTCGACCATTCGACAGCGGTCGCGACGGTTTCGTGATGGGCGAGGGCGCGGGGCTGCTGGTGATCGAATCTCTGGAGCATGCCTTGGCCCGGGGGGCCAAGCCTTTGGCTGAGCTGGTCGGTTATGGCACCAGCGCCGACGCCTATCACCTGACGGCCGGGCCGGAAGATGGCAGCGGTGCCAGGCGGGCGATGACGTTGGCACTGGCGCAGGCGGGTATCGAGCCGGAACAGGTGCAACACCTCAACGCTCATGCGACTTCGACCCCGGTGGGCGACCTCGGCGAACTGGCGGCGATCAAAGCGTTGTTCGGCACGCAAAATAAAATCGCCGTGACCTCGACCAAGTCAGCCACCGGTCATTTGCTCGGCGCTGCCGGCGGGCTTGAAGCCATTTTCACACTGTTGGCCATTCGTGATCAGGTCGTTCCGCCGACGCTGAATTTCGACAATCCCGATCCGGCGAGCGCAGGGGTGGACATCGTCCATGGCCAAGCGCGGCCGATGTCGATCGAATATGCACTGTCCAATGGTTTCGGGTTTGGCGGGGTCAATGCCAGCGTGCTGTTCAAGCGCTGGCAGGCTTAGTCGCGGTTCTTGAGATGATCGCGGGTGACATCGAGGATGCGTTGCGCAAACTCGGCATCCGCGACGCTGCGTGACAGCAGCAGCGCGCCGACCAGTGTCGACATGATGACGATGGCGCGGTCAGCGCTGTTCTCTCCTTCGAGGCTGTTTTCGATCTGCTCCAGCCGCGCGTTGAGGACCACGTCGCTGGTGGGGCTCGGTTGGCCACGCAGGCCCAGCTCGGAAGAAATGGTCAGCAACGGACAACCTTCATGCGGCGATGTCTGGTGCCATTCGGACAGATACGTTTCGATGAAGACATCGAGCGGATTGTCCTGGGAAAAAATCTCGGCGCACAAACCGTCGACCTGGTTGCCGGCCTCTTGCAAGGCTTTCTCGACAAGTTCGTCCTTGGACTTGAAATGTGAGTAGAAACCGCCATGGGTCAGACCCAGCGCCTTCATCAGGGGTTGCAGACCTGTAGCGCCGATTCCGTCCTTGCGAAAGCGAGCCGAAGCCTCCTTGATGATGCGCTGATGGGTCTGGGCTTTATGATCCTGCGAATAACGCATGTGGAACTCTCCGCAACAATGTCCCCATCTTAACCAAGGAAAATTAGATGGTGACTGTACTTCTACTTCTTAAAAGCGTGCAGATAGGTCCAATGGCTATAAAAAGCACAAACCCCGCCGATCAGGCGGGGTTGTGTTCAGCGGTCCTGCGCATCTTTGGCGTCCGCTTCGGCATTGCGTTGGGCAACGCGTCGGCGTTCTTCATCGGTCAGATCGACCTTGTTGGCGGTGTCGCGCAACATCATCAATCCGCCGACGATCGAGCCGATTGCAACGACTAGAATCAACCAGGCATACCAAGGCATAACGGCTCTCCTTAAAGGCAGGTCGACGGACGAGGATTTCGCCGTGCGACGCTGCATACCACGTTTGAGCGAAGTGAACTCGCAGTGGTTCCATTCTAGGCCGCTTGCACCCGGTACACCCGAAATCCCTCAATTGCCCGTCAGCATCGCATCGGCCGGTGCGTTGGCACGCAGTTGTCCGGTGAGCAGGAAGTAGCCGAAACCGACTGCCATGAAGCCGAGGAAGATCAGCCCGATCAACGCGTTGAACCACGCCATCGCCACCAGACACACCACCGCCAGCACCAAGGCAATCAGCGGAATCAACGGATAGCACGGCGCGCGGAAAGTACGCTCCAGATTCGGTTCCGATTTACGCAGTTTGAACAGGCTGAGCATGCTCATGATGTACATCACGATCGCGCCGAATACCGCCATGGTGATCATCGCGGCGGTGAGGGTCATGCCGCCGAGGTTGATCAGACCGTCGCTGTAAATCGCCGCGATGCCGATGATGCCGCCGACAATGATGGCGCGGTGTGGCGTCTGGAAGCGTGAGAGTTTCGCCAGCGAGGCTGGGAGATAACCGGCGCGGGCCAAGGCGAAGAACTGCCGTGAATAGCCGAGGATGATGCCGTGGAAACTGGCGACCAGACCGAACAGGCCGATCCACACCAGCATGTGCAGCCAGCCGGAGTTGTCGCCGACCACGGTTTTCATCGCCTGCGGTAGTGGGTCGTTGATGTTGGCCAGGGTGCGCCAGTCGCCGACGCCGCCGGCAAAGAACATCACACCCATCGCCAGCAACACCAGGGTCAGAATGCCGCTGATATAAGCCTTGGGAATCGTGCGTTTCGGATCCTTGGCTTCTTCGGCAGCCATCGCCGCGCCTTCGATGGCCAGGAAGAACCAGATCGCAAACGGAATGGCCGCGAACATCCCGGCAATCGCCGGCGCGCCAAACACGTCGGAGCCGGCCCAGCCATTCAAGGCAAAGTTGCTGAAGCTGAACGCAGGGGCGACCACGCCCATGAACACCAGCAATTCAGCCACGGCCAGCACGCAAACAATCAGTTCGAAAGTAGCCGCCAGTTTCACCCCAAGAATATTCAGCCCCATGAACACGATGTACGCACCGACCGCCGCGTGTTTCGGATCGAGCGCCGGAAACTGCACATTAAGGTAGGCGCCAATGGCTAGGGCGATTGCCGGTGGGGCGAAGACGAACTCGATCAGCGTTGCCAACCCGGCAATCAAGCCACCCTTTTCACCGAAGGCGCGACGGCTGTAGGCGAACGGCCCACCCGCATGGGGAATTGCGGTCGTGAGTTCGGTGAAACTGAAGATAAAACAGGTGTACATGGTCGCGACCATGAACGAGGTCACCAGGAACCCCAGAGTCCCGGCCACACCCCAGCCGTAACTCCAGCCGAAGTACTCTCCGGAAATCACCAGCCCTACCGCAATGCCCCACAGGTGCAGCGTGCCCAGCGTGGGTTTGAGTTGTGTGTTCATGCGTTTGCTCCCTGAACGGTTTGAAAAGCTCGGGAGAGGGCGTTTGCAGTGGGCGTGCCATTGCGTTGAAACAAGTCGTAATGAGTTGAAAGCTGTCGTATCGGGGATGTTCGCGGTGGGATAGCTGCTTTTTGTGCGCCAGTTGGGTGCGATGTCGGCGTTGATGCCGTCTTCGCGAGCAGGTGAGTGCATTTCAAAATGTGGGAGCGAGCCTGCTCGCGAAGAGGCCCGCCTGACGGCGCAAAAACCTGCTGTAACGCCGGCATAAACCCACTCTTTACGCTTTCTTTATGCCCAGCCAGACCCCTCGCTCTCGTTCCTTTACAGCCTCCTTTCCGACAATGCCTCCACACGCGGCAATACGCCGTAACACGGAGATCTTCCATGAGCGTTCTGGACGGGGTGTCACTGCTACTGGCAGTGGGGCTGTTCATTTATCTGTTGGTTGCGCTGTTGCGCGCGGATCGGAACTAGGAGCGGCTATGCACAGTTATGACTATTGGCTGATCCTCGCGTTTTTCGCGGTGGTCCTGCTGCCGGCGCCGCTGCTCGGGCGCTTCTACTACAAAGTGATGGAAGGTCAGCGCACCTGGCTGACGCCGGTTCTCGGCCCGGTCGAGCGCGGTTGCTATCGCATCGCCGGGGTCGATCCGCAGGCTGAGCAGAGCTGGCAGAAGTACACGCTGGCGCTGCTCGCCTTCAACCTCGCCGGTTTCCTCCTGCTGTTCGCGATCCTGTTGTTTCAGGATCACTTGCCACTGAACCCGCAAAATCTGCCGGGCCAGGAGTGGACGCAGGCGTTCAACACCGCGGTCAGTTTCATGACCAACACCAACTGGCAGTCCTACAGCGGCGAAGCGACCCTCAGCTACCTGAGCCAGATGGTCGGTCTCACCGTGCAGAACTTCGTCAGCGCCGCCACCGGCCTGGCCGTGCTGGTTGCGCTGTGCCGTGGCATCGGCCGCAAATCGACGAAAACTCTCGGCAACTTCTGGGTCGACATGACCCGCGCCACCCTCTACGGCCTGTTGCCGTTGTGCTTGCTGTTGGCGCTGTATCTGGTCTGGCAGGGCGTGCCGCAGACGTTTGCGCAGTATGTGAACGCGGTGACGATGCAAGGCGTTGATCAAGTGATCCCGCTCGGCCCGGCCGCCAGCCAGATTGCGATCAAGCAACTGGGCACCAACGGCGGCGGCTTCTTCGGCGTCAACTCGGCGCATCCGTTCGAGAACCCGACCGCGTGGAGCAACCTGTTCGAAGTCGCTTCGATCATTCTGATTCCGGTGGCGCTGGTGTTCACCTTCGGCCACTACGTCAAAGACCTGCGCCAGAGCCGCGCGATTATCGCCTGCATGCTCGCGCTGTTCCTGATCGGTGGCGCGACCTCGCTGTGGGCCGAATATCAGCCGAACCCGTCTCTGAACAACGCTGCCGTTGAACAGACTGCACCGCTGGAAGGTAAAGAAGCGCGCTTCGGCACCACCGCCACGGTGCTGTGGTCGGTGACGACGACGGCCGCGTCGAACGGTTCGGTCAACGGCATGCACGACAGCCTCAACCCGCTCAGCGGCATGGTCGCGCTGGTCAACATGATGGTCGGCGAAGTGATCTTCGGCGGCGTTGGTGCCGGGCTCTACGGCATGTTGCTCAACGTGCTGATCGCGGTGTTCCTCGCCGGTTTGATGATCGGTCGCACCCCGGAATACCTCGGCAAGAAACTCCAGGCGCGTGAGGTGCAATTACTGGTGGTGACCCTGCTGGTCATGCCGGTCGGCGTGCTGGTGCTCGGTGCGATTGCCGCAGCGGTTCCCAGTGCTGCGGCGACCATCAGCAACCCTGGTCCACACGGTTTCAGCCAGTTGCTCTATGCCTACACCTCGGCGAGCGCCAACAACGGCTCGGCGTTCGGTGGTCTGAGCGCCAACACGCCGTTCCACAATCTGATGTTGGGCCTGGGCATGTTGATCGGTCGCTTCGGTTACATCCTGCCGGTTCTGGCCTTGGCCGGCAGCCTGGCGATGAAGAAAACCGCACCGATCGGGCAGAACAGCTTCCCGACCCACGGCCCGCTGTTCGTGACCCTGTTGACCGTGACCATTTTGCTGGTGGGCGGCTTGACCTTTCTGCCAACCCTGGCGCTCGGCCCAATCGCGGAACACCTGAGCATGGGCTTCTAAGCCTTTCATTTTAGGAGCTGGATGATGAATATGCCCGCAATCAAACCCGCCGTCGTCAAGGCGCCGGAACAAGCGAAAACCGCGATCTCGGCCCTATGGCGGCCGGCGCTGGTGCAAGCCTTCGTCAAGCTCGACCCTCGGCAACTGAAACGTTCGCCGGTGATGCTGGTGGTCGAACTGACCGCAATTTTCACCACGGTGCTGTGCTTCATTCCCGACGCCGACGTGCCGACCTTCGTCGCTGCGCAAATCGCCCTGTGGCTGTGGTTCACCGTGCTGTTCGCCAACTTCGCCGAAGCCTTGGCCGAAGGTCGCGGCAAGGCCCGCGCCGACAGCCTCAAGGCTGGCAGCGAAGGCCTCAGCGCACGGCGTAAACAGGCTAACGGCAGCTTTCAGGTAGTGCCAGCGGCAAGTCTGCGCAAAGGCGATGTGGTGCGTGTCGAAGCCGGGGAAATGATCCCCGGTGACGGCGAAGTCATCGAAGGCATCGCCGCGGTCAACGAAGCGGCGATCACCGGTGAATCGGCGCCGGTGATTCGTGAATCCGGTGGCGATCGTTCGGCCGTCACTGGCAACACGCGACTGGTGTCTGACTGGTTGCTGGTGAAGATCACCGTCAACCCCGGTGAGTCGACTCTGGACCGCATGATCGCACTGGTCGAAGGCGCCAAGCGTCAGAAGACGCCAAACGAAGTGGCGCTGGACATCCTGCTGATCGGCCTGACCCTGATCTTCCTGTTGGTAGTCGTGACCCTGCAACCGTTCGCCCATTTCGCCAACGGCAGCCTGCCGCTGGTATTCCTTGTGGCGCTGCTGGTCACGCTGATCCCGACCACCATTGGCGGTTTGCTGTCGGCCATCGGTATTGCCGGGATGGATCGTCTGGTGCGCCTCAATGTGATTGCCAAGTCCGGTCGTGCGGTGGAAGCGGCGGGGGACGTGCATGTGCTGCTGCTCGACAAGACCGGCACCATCACCTTCGGTAACCGTCGTTGCAGCGCGGTGTATGCCGCGCCGGGTGTGAGTGGTCGCGAACTGGCTGAAGGTGCGTTGTTCGCATCCTTGGCCGACGAAACCGCTGAAGGTAAATCCATCGTCGAATACCTGCGCGGTCTGCACCCGCAGCCTGAGCCGGCGCTGGAAACCTTGACCGCTGTGCCGTTCAGCGCGGAAACCCGTTTGTCCGGTGTCGACTATCAGGGCCGTGTCTATCGCAAAGGTGCGGTGGACTCGCTGCTGAGTTTCCTCGGCCAGAAACGCGCCGATCTGGCTCCGGCACTGTCGCGGGAAATCGACAAGATCGCGCAGAGCGGTGGCACGCCATTGCTGGTGTGTGCCGACGGCAAATTGCTGGGCGCGATCCATCTCAAGGACGTGGTCAAACCGGGGATCCGCGAACGTTTCGCCGAACTGCGCAAACTGGGGATCCGTACCGTGATGGTCACCGGTGATAACCCGCTGACTGCCGCCGCCATCGCCGCTGAGGCGGGTGTCGATGACGTTCTCGCCGAGGCCACCCCGGAGAAAAAACTCGCGCGCATTCGTCATGAGCAAAACGACGGTCGCCTGGTCGCGATGTGCGGCGACGGCGCCAACGATGCCCCGGCGCTGGCTCAGGCTGACGTCGGCATGGCGATGAACGACGGCACCCAGGCTGCCCGCGAAGCGGCGAACATGGTCGACCTCGACAGCGATCCGACCAAGCTGCTCGACGTGGTGCAGATCGGCAAGGAATTGCTGGTGACCCGTGGCGCGCTGACGACGTTTTCCATCGCCAACGACGTGGCCAAATACTTCGCGATCCTGCCGGCGCTGTTTGCCTCGATTTATCCGCAACTGGGCGTGCTCAACATCATGCAGTTGACCAGTCCGCAGAGCGCGATCCTCTCGGCCATCGTCTTCAACGCCTTGATCATCGTCGTGCTGATTCCACTGGCGCTGCGTGGTGTGCGCGTGCAGGCGGCGAGTGCGGCAGCGTTGCTGCGGCGCAATCTGCTGATCTACGGATTGGGCGGGATTCTGGTGCCGTTTGTGGGGATCAAGGCGATCGACATGTTGCTCACGGCGCTGCATTTGGTGTGAGGCTGATATCGCAGCCCCTCACCCTAACCCTCTCCCGGAGGGAGAGGGGACTGACCGAGTGGTTCAAAAGAGGTACATCGACCTGAAATACCGAGCCGAACTCAGGTCTTGAAAAGCACAAAGATCGGCCCCTTTCCCCTTAGCGACATGGGGGAGAGGGGACTAACCGAGTGGTTTATCAGAGCTACACCGACCTGAAATACAGAGCCGAACTCAGGTTTTGAAAAGCACAAAGATCGGCTCCCTTTCCCCCTCGCCCCCTTGGGGGAGAGGGTTGGGGTGAGGGGGGAAAAGATCTCCCTGACACCCCACCAAAGTTTGCCCAACGAATTCGAGGATTTTGAAATGTCCACAATGATACGTCCGGCCCTGAGCCTGCTGGTGCTGATGACCCTGGTCACCGGCGTCGCCTATCCACTGGTGGTGACCGGCGTCGCGCAAGTCGCATTCCCCGCTCAAGCCAACGGCAGCCTGGTGCACGACGCCGACGGTAAAGTCCGTGGCTCGTCACTGATTGCCCAGGATTTTGTCGGCGATGCGTGGTTCCATCCACGTCCCTCCGCCGGTGCGTTTGCCACCGTTTCCAGCAGCGCGAGCAACCTGGCGCCGAGCAATCCGGCACTCGCCACGCGGGTGATCGACGATGCCAACAAATTGCAGGTTCCTGGTCAGGGCCCGGTGCCATTGGCCTTGCTGACCACCTCCGGCAGCGGCCTTGATCCGCACTTGCCACCGGCAGCGATTGCCTATCAACTGGCGCGTGTCGCAGCAGCGCGAAATGTGCCGGTATCGACTCTTCAGCAACTGCTCGATGCGCATATCGAACAGCCGCTGGTGGGGCCGCCGGTGGTCAATGTGCTGGAGCTGAACATGGCCCTGGAAAAACTGTAGACGATGATCGTTCCCACGCTCTGCGTGGGAATGCATCAATGGACGCTCCGCGTCCGCTTTGGTGGGACGCAGAGCGTCCCGGGCTGCATTCCCACGCAGAGCGTGGGAACGAGATCATCAGGAAGAGAGAACATCAAGCATGAGCGACTCCGGCCGCGCCGACGCGCTGTTAGCAGACCTGCCCCGTGACGGCCGTGGCCGGCTCAAGGTTTTCCTCGGCGCCGCCCCCGGTGTCGGCAAGACTTACGCCATGCTTCAGGCTGCCCACACGCAATTGCGCCAAGGCGTGAAAGTCCTCGCTGGGGTCGTTGAAACCCACGGCCGCGCCGAAACCGAAGCGTTGCTTGGCGGCCTGCCGCAGCAACCGTTGGTGCGCTCGGAATACCGTGGCGTGATGCTCGAAGAAATGGACCTCGACGGCATTCTCGCGGCCAAGCCGAAGCTTGTGCTGGTGGATGAACTGGCCCACAGCAACGCCCCCGGCAGCCGCCACGCGAAACGCTGGCAAGACATTCAGGAACTGCTCGCCGCCGGTATCGACGTATTCACCACGGTCAACGTCCAGCACCTGGAAAGCCTCAACGATCAGGTGCGCGGCATCACCGGTGTGCAAGTGCGCGAAACCCTGCCGGACTGGGTGCTGCAAGAAGCCTACGAACTGCTGTTGATCGACCTGCCGCCGCGTGAACTGCTCGAGCGTCTGCGTGAAGGCAAGGTCTACGTGCCGGAACAGGCCCGCGCAGCGATCGATGCGTTTTTCACCCAGACCAACCTCACCGCGTTGCGCGAACTGGCGATGCAAACCGCCGCTGCGCAGGTCGATAACGATCTCGCTCAAGGCTATCGCCAGCTCGGTCAGGCCGCCCCAGCAGTGCGCGGGCGATTGCTGGTCGGCGTCGATGGTGATGCGCAAGCCGAACGCCTGGTACGGCATGCCAGTCGTGTCGCCCAGCGCCGACATTTACCGTGGAGTCTGGTGCATGTCGATAACGGCAGCGTACGCGACGAGCAATCGCGCCTGCGCCTGCAAAGTGCTCAGCAACTGGCCGAGCGCCTCGGTGGAGAAGTGGTGTTGCTGCGCGCCGGTGAAGTGGCGAAAACCTTGGTCCAGCATGCTGCCGAGCGCCGTGCGAGTCTGGTGTTGGTCGGCCAGTCTCGGCCCAGTTGGCGTCGTCGACTGTTCGGCGGTGGCTTGGCGGCGCGTCTGTTGCGTCAGGCCCATGGGCTGGAAATCAACGTCCTCGACAACGATCATGAACACCCGCAGTCGCGCCCGCGAAACCCGCTGACACTGGTGTGGTTCGACTATGCGCTGGCGCTGGTTGCCACGGTGTTGGCCAGTGCGCTGGCGTGGGCGGTGTCGAGTGTGTTGCCGCTGCCGAATATCTCGCTGGTGTTCCTCGCGGCAGTGTTGCTGGTGGCGGTGCGCAGCAGTCTCGGTCCGGCGCTGGCCTGTGCGGCGTTGTCGTTTCTGACCTATGACTTTCTGTTCATCCCGCCGAATTTTTCCTTCGCCATCCAGCGCGAAGAAGACGTCCTGACTTTATTGTTTTTCCTGTTGATGGCGGCGCTCACCGGTAATCTTGCGGCGCGTCAGCGTCGGCAATTGCAAGCCTTGCGTGACACCCAGGAAGAAACCACCGAACTGCTTGACCTGTCGCGCAAACTCACCGCCGCCACCGATCGCCAGGCTGTGGTCAGCGCTGCCGCGCAACACCTCAATGGCTGGAGCGATCTGCAGTTGTGCCTGCTTAATCGCGACGGCCAGGGCGGCTGGAAAATCGAGACCGGCGGGCCGCTGGAATTTACCGAGTCCGAACGCGCCGCCGCCGATTGGGCCTGGCAGCACGATCAACCGGCGGGCATGGGCACCGGCACGTTGCCGTTCGGACGCTGGTGGTGGTGGCCGCTGTCGGTCGAGGATGGGCCGCTGGCGTTGCTTGGCGTGTGTGCCAAGGAAGGCCAGACCTTGAGTGGCCAGCGTCGCCGCTTGCTCACCGCGTTGAGTCAGCCGCTCGCCCAAGCGCTGGCGCGCGCGCAGTTGGCCGATGACCTGGAAGCCGCGCGCCTGCACGGCGAGACCGAACAATTGCGCAGTGCGCTATTGGCGTCGGTGTCTCACGACTTGCGCACGCCGCTGACCGCCATGCGCGGCAGCATCGACAGCCTGTTGGCCCTCGGCGAGGCGATACCGCTGGAGGACCGTCGCGAGTTGCTCGAAGGCACCCGCGACGAAGCCGAACGCCTCGACCGCTACATCCAGAATCTGCTCGACATGACCCGGCTCGGCCACGGTGCGTTGAAACTTGCGCGGGACTGGGTGTCGCCCGCCGATATCGTCGGCAGCTCACTCAATCGCCTGCGCGCGGTATTGGCGCCGCTCCAGGTCAGTACCGATGTGCCGAGTGAGTTGCCGCTATTGTTCGTCCATGCCGCGTTGATTGAACAGGCATTGGTCAATGTGATGGAAAACGCAGCGCGTTTCTCACCTGTTCACGGTCGTTTACAACTCAGCGCGGGAGCGAATGACGAGGAGATTTTCTTCTCGGTCAGCGACGAGGGGCCGGGGATTCCCGAGGATGAACGGGCGAAGATTTTCGACATGTTCTACACCGCAGCCCGTGGTGATCGCGGGGGGCAGGGCACTGGCCTCGGCCTGGCAATCTGTCAGGGCATGGTCGGCGCGCACGGCGGTCGCATCAGTGTTGCCGACGGCATCGACGGACGCGGCACCTGCATCACTTTGCACTTGCCGTTGCAAGCGCAACCGGGGATGGACAATGAAGCCTGATGCGGACTGCGCTACTCTCTTGCCACTCTTTTGTGTTGATGTGAATTCATGAGCCAGACCGCGACCATTTTGGTCATCGACGACGAACCGCAGATCCGCAAATTCCTGCGCATCAGCCTCGCTTCCCAGGGCTACAAAGTGCTTGAGGCCGGCACCGGTGCTGAAGGCCTGGCGCAGGCGGCGCTGAACAAACCGGATTTGCTGGTGCTCGACCTCGGCCTGCCGGACATGGACGGCCAGCAAGTGCTGCGCGAATTTCGCGAGTGGGCCACGGCGCCGGTGTTGGTGTTGTCGGTGCGCGCCAGCGAAGGGCAGAAAGTCCAGGCGTTGGATGGCGGCGCCAATGACTACGTGACCAAGCCGTTCGGCATCCAGGAGTTTCTCGCCCGGGTCCGCGCCTTGTTGCGTCAGGCGCCGGCGGGGGAGGCGCAGCAGGCGGCGTTGAGTTTCGGCCCGTTGACCGTGGATCTGGCCTATCGGCGGGTGTTGCTCGACGGTGTCGAAGTGGCGCTGACTCGTAAGGAGTACGCAGTGCTGGCGCAACTGGCGCGGCATCCGGGGCGAGTGATTACCCAGCAGCAATTGCTCAAGGATATCTGGGGGCCGACCCACACCGAGGACAGCCATTATCTGCGGATTGTGGTGGGGCATTTGCGCCAGAAACTCGCGGATGATCCGACGCGGCCGCGGTTTATCGTGACTGAGGCGGGGGTTGGCTATCGGCTGTTGAGTGACAACACTCTTTAGCCATTTGTTGTCCCGGCAGACGCCATCGCTGGCAAGCCAGCTCCCACAGGTTTTTCAGCTGTGATTGAAATCTGTGTATCACCTCGATCACTGTGGGAGCTGGCTTGCCAGCGATGAGGCCCTTAAAGACTGCGGAAAACTTCAGGGCTCTCTGCTCTGCTCACTGTCATACCGATCCAGCGTATCCCGCGCAATCTCGCGCCCCAACGCGATCAGCTCCGGCGCCTTGTAAAACTCGAAAAACCGGCACACCCGCTTCGGCACGTTGATCAGGATGTCCGGCGGATACCCGGCGATCTTGTACTGCGCCAACGAGGTCTGCATCACCTCGAAACTCTGGTTGATCAAATCCAGCAGCGACGCCGGCCCGACGTTATCGATGATGAATGAACCGGTCGCCGATTTCGGCGCGCCTTCACGCTCTGGCGCGGCGGCCGGTTGCTGGCTCTCCGGCTCGGCGCCGTCCAGCCAAGGGTTGATGTCTGCTGCTTCGGCGCGCAACGCTTCCTGCTCGAGCCGCAACAGTTGCTCGGCCTGTGTACGGCGGAACGGCATCTTCGATCCCAGTGATCTGATCAGGTTGTCGAAGCGTGAGCGGAACGCGGCGGGGCGCTGGATCACCGGCAGTTTGTAGTGACGCTGGTTGGTCGAGTTGAGGTTGACCGCAATGATCAGATCACAGTGGCTCGACACCACCGGCACGATCGGCAACGGGTTGAGAATGCCGCCGTCGACCAGCATGCGATTGCCTTGCATCACTGGCGTGAACAGACTCGGAATCGCCGCCGAGGCGCGC
>Ga0307510_10000387_pt1 | contig 41783 bp, 35 predicted proteins | sample 12_EM_MG_FD_207224 | JGI IMG/M metagenome (GOLD analysis project Ga0307510, IMG submission 207224) | Populus trichocarpa ectomycorrhiza microbial communities from riparian zone in the Pacific Northwest, United States - 12_EM | ecosystem: Host-associated > Plants > Roots > Unclassified | place... | reverse complement strand
TTTGCTCGTACATGTTTACATAAGAGTTTAACATATCCGATTCCATAGCCGGGTTTAATATTGCCCTTAACGGATGCAGGGCCAGGTAGGTGTCCCAAACCCAATCGTCAACATAAAACGGCCTGGTGCTTTCATGTATTTTTTTATCGTAGCCGCTATAGTAATGCCCGTCTTCATTTATGTTCACCATGCGCTCATTACTGCGGTATAGCGCGGTATAAAAGGAACGGCGTTGTGCTTCTGTACCACCTTCTATTTCGATCTGGTTCACCACTTTCGCCCAGGCACTTTTAGCGGCCTGGGTTAAAGCAGCGAAATCAACCCCGGTAAACTCGTTTTTGTAGTTCTGCCTTGCCTGTTCGGGACTTATGTAAGATATAGCATATCTAAACTCAATAAGGTCAGGTGTACCGGCTGCAAACGTGATATACGACTTAGCACCTTTACCTTCTACCGAGACTTGTTCTGATAAAGCACCGTTATTAATTACACCGGCCGTTCCTTTTGCATTGAATTGCCCGTACACATAAATTTTAATATCATCATGGTAGGTCTCCATGCCGGTAATCTCGTTGCCGCCGGTAAAGCTCCATTTTGCCTCTCCATTATTATACACATTGAAAAGGAGGCTTTTGGCAACACTTTTGGCCGGGAAAGAAAATCGGTACATGCCCACTTTTTTGCCGGGGGTAAACTCAACGGTTATGTCCTTATCGATCAGATAAGTTGAATAGTACCAGGGGCGTGTAACTTCCAGATCATGGTCGTAAGGCATTTTTTGGTTCCACGAGCCGGGGATAAGCGGTAAGTTGTCGGGTTTTATCGCGAAAACTTCTCCCAACCTGTGGGAGACCATATTTAAAGGAAAACTGGATATCTGATCGTCAATATAATCGGTCCTTTTGGGATACATCCTGATCATCTGGTTGGGCAGATGCATGGTTGGCCGTGTTGGCTCCAATAATTGCCCTACATTACCAATGCGGGGATCAATGTAGCTCAGATTACCATCGGTAGTTGTTTGTGCAACGCTTTTATTTGCCACGGCAATACTTATCAAAGCGCAGAAAACCACCGGCTTTAACAACCGGGAAAAAGAAATAACCATTTTGTAAAAATTATAATTGGTTTATAGTTTCAAAATTGCGGGTAAAGCTTAATGAACTATTAATATTTGATTAATTGGGAAACAAAATGATGTTTGTAACAAAATTATTCGAGAATTGAATGAAAATCCCTTTCAAAGGTTTCGCCATAAATGGCTTTATACTCTTTATTAAAATTCTCGAAAGCGTTTTTCGCCAGGGAATGTTTGCCTATATGCGCCAGGGCTTTGCATTTTATGATCATAGCTTCCTCGTTAACCGGGTCAAAATAGAAAATATCATTGGCCAGTTTTATTAAAAACTCCGGATCATCAGCTATTTGGATGCTGTTTGCAAATCGGATGTATGAATCAATTATTTCGTTGGATACTTCTGACTTAAAAGCATCAAGCCATTCATATTCAATATTTGATAAAAAATTACCTCTTTGGGTAATATGGGTAAGCTGTATTATTTTTTCTTTATTGAGTTTGGTCTTATTTGATACAATATTCAAATAGTTATGATAATCAACCAGTATCTTGCTATAATCAATTTCGATTTTCCAATAGCCGGTATCTTTTGATAAATGGCAGTGTCCCATTTTATCAAGCAATGATTTAAGCTTGGCAATATTAACCGAACGATTGTTACGCGCACTCTTCTCTGATTTATCAAACCAAAGTATCTCATTCAGTTTTTCGGAGCTTACCCCCCTGTCCAGCTTTACCGAATACAGTAAAATAACCAGGAACAATTCTTTTAGCAACGGTGTAAAATATTTAGTGATCTCCTGATCATCAGGTGTAAAAAGCTGAAGATCGCCAAATAAGAAAATAGCATTCTTATTAACATTCCTGTTATGATCGTCCCCCTCTGCTAACAAACCTTTTTCGATAGGATTAATATTCACAGGCACTTCTTCGGCAGGCTTTGGTGCCGCGTGAACCAGTCCCGCTACTTTTTTATTACGCCGATAAATCAACAGATAGCCGGCAAGAGCCAGTGCAACTGTGCCTCCAATGATAATCCACAGGAGGTAATTTATATGAGCAATTTCTGCAATCTGATTAGTTAAAGGCTCGGGCGGGTTAAGCAGCGAATATATCTTGATCCTTGTTTGCTGATCTTCTTTAAAAAGGGTAACAGCCAGGAATTTGCCGCTATGGGGGAAATAACACAGATCGGCATAGGAGCGTCTATCATGAAACAGGTAAGGAATGGTGTCTCCCACCAAATTATACACTCCTTTATCCAGTGACCCGCTTATGAGCTGAAGATTTGAATTAAATTTATGCTGAGGAAAAATAAGGCCGTAGTATGATTTGTCTTTCCCATATATTACCAAAGAGTTGGCAAATACAAAGTCCTCATTTTTTACATCAATATTGAACAGCTTTTTAAACGTTTTGTCTTTAACCGTAAACCGCATCATATCATACAGGTTACGCGGGTTTACTATCTGCTGACCCGATGCGCTGCCGTATCCGCCGATAACATAAACCGTGTCGCCGTTTGGATTGGAGCCCAGTCCGGCCAGGTAGCGGGGAGTAAATACATCTCCTTTACCCTTAATATTTTGCCACGTATTGGTAATTACATTGTAACGTTTGATACTGTCTTTATATACCAGTTGCCCGTACCCGCCAATGGTATATATGGAGCTATCTGTTTTACAGAAAAACTTATTCAGATGGCCATTATTCGTTTCGGGGTTTTTGAAAGCCTTGTTCCATCGCTGGTCTTTAATATTATAAGTGGCAATAGCCATCTGGTCTATATAAAGATAATACAGCTTGTCGTTGTTAAACAACGCCTCGTCGCCGGGCACTAATGTTTGCCTTCCCGAGCGGTAGGCTGCTCTTTTTAGCTGTGGCGTTTTATTCAACGAGAAAGTAACCAACGAGTCCGGTGAAATGATGTAGACCATTTCGTTGGCGGTGTCAAAGGCCAAGCTGGCATCACCGGGCACTGTAAATTCCTTTTCCATTTGCCAGTTGCGATGGCGCGCCTTTATCCATAAAGGATTTTTCACCGTTCCGTTATTCTGATGCACTGTTTCATTGGCCACAGTACCCTGCCATTCGTCAAGCGGCCAGTTGGATAATAGTTTGTGGCTTTGGAAAACACTAATATCCCTTAATTTCATGGGAGGAAGATCGGTGGTTTGAAACTGGCGGTAAGCGTTTGCGCCAAACAGTAATTTGTAGTTGGTGCTATGCTTCAGATGAAGACCGGATTCTGAAAATGACTCATGGCCAGAAAATACGGTGAGCTTATCGTTCTTATAGTCTATTAATAACCTCAGCCTGTTCCAGTGTTCAAATAATAATTTCTCATCAATATTGAACGATATTTTGGAAAGCTGTTCGCCTATAATTATTTTGAAATGCCTGATATTGGCCTGGTTATCATATACTAAATCGATGTTTTGCTTGTCATCGCCAATAAACCTTAATATGTAACCGAAGTAAATTTCGTGATTCGGAATAAAGGAAAGGTCAAAAGTGACTTCGAGGTCATCTTTTGGTGATATGTTGTCAAGACCCAGATCTAGTGTAGTACGCCTATCCTGTACTACCTCGTGACTATTAAAGCCAAGCCCATATGATTGCGCATTGACTGGCAATATGAAAATGACATTCAATAAAATAGCCGCGACTACACCCGATAAAAAAAATCTCATGTCGATAAGTACACCCCTACGCATTAGGCCTCAAGTATTCGCTCTGTAATTCATAATCCGGCAAAAAAAAGGACCCTGTTTGGATAACTGCAATGGCTAAATTACAATAAATCAGTTTACATTTCAAAAAATTGCAGCACGATATAAGCTATAATGCAATTGAAAGTGAGCTAAGCAATTGGTACAAATTTAATAAATATTGCTACCATTTTAACCACTGGAATGCAAGCTATTCAGGGTATTTGGTACCCTGTTGCATGTAAAATAAACTCAACAATTGGTGCAGGGTTGGGCAAACTGTGCGGGTGGTGTTTAAAACCAGGCTTATGAATAACCGTTATCGATCCGTTAAGTGCTTTTACCTCCTGTTCAAACAAAAGCGTGTTTTTTGAAGGATCAACTGCTTCATCCTCATCTGCCGAAATGTGGAGCATGGGATAACCGCCTTTTACTATCTGCGGTATTTTATCTATCGGGCTTGCTTTTAAATCACTTATCTGCCTGGTGTATGTTAAATGATAATCCTGTTTAAGTATGGCAGTATCCGGCCAAAAGCGCAGATCAAGTAAAGCATTGTCAGCATAAACACAGGCTACCTTGTCCGGGTTTGCAGCCGCCCAGTTGTAAATATAGATACCGCCCCGGCTCATGCCTTCAAGTACAGCTTTTTTACCCAAACCGGCATTGTTGAGCATTTTGTAAAAATTATTCCAATGGCTTATCGCTTCATTATTACCAAGCAATTCGGCAACATCGCAATAGACAATATGGAAACCACGTTCGAGCAAAGCGATGTCAGTTTGTGGCTCGTGCCCCCAAAAGCGCGCCCTCCACGCCCATGGATGCCCCACAGCCGTCCATTTGGGTTTTGTCACTTTACAATCCCTCCCGTCAATAGTAAATTCCGCACACGAATAGCCATAGAAAGAACTCACTTTATAGGGCTGCTTTATGTTGTTAAAAATATCAAAGCTGATATCTTTTGGCTGGACGATCACATCATACAATCTTTTAGCAGTCATTGCTGCTCCCTGCGGGTCGGGATGGATATTGTCTGGCATCCAATTTTTATGGTTAACAAACATGGAATGCATGTCAATCACCTCCAGAAGTTCATCGTATGCTACACGCCTGATGCGGGGGGTAATATCATCAATAATCACTTTATCATATATCTGGTTGCTATCTGTTAAAAACGAAGGTATTGGCAACAGCAACACAATGCGCGGATGCGACGGCAGTTGTACCAGGGATTGGATCATTTCATGGTAATCCTGTTCGTATTCATTTAAGTGAACACGGTTTATCAGTTTGCTGTCATTACCCCCGAGGTCAATAAACACGACATCGGGCCGGCTTTGCAATGCCTGCTGCCAGGCCTGCGTATTCCAGTAAGAAAGGTCGCCTTTATGCAGCATCGTGGCGCTGCTCACACCAAAGTTGCTTACCACATAATTATTCCCCAATAACTTTTGCAGTTGCGCCGGGTAGGATTGTGTTGAAGGGTCTTTAAGTCCATATCCGTAGGTGATGCTTGCCCCGATACAAGTTATTCTTGTATTGGCTTTTAACTGTACAACAATGCATAAGCTTAAAAATAAACTTAAAATAAATTTCATAAGGCTAGTTGTTTTTAGTCATATCTATAATATCAGCAAGGCGGCTTGTGGGTGTCACCTTTAGGCTAGTGAGCTTTCCCTTTTCAATTTTACCTTCTACAGTCGTGTTGTAGGGGGCGTTTAGTTTAAAATCGGCATCCCAGCCAGCGGGCCAGGCTGGCAAAAGCATTATCTTTTTTCCATCAACCTGCATCAGCATTTGCTGCAGGCCATTTTCACCGTTACCGCCGTTATCTTCATCGGGGCTATAATCATTTCCTTTATCCCAAAAAGCAGGGAATTTAAAATGTGGATCTTTACGGGTTAAGGCAAAACTCACATAGTCTTTAGCCACATCAGCATCTCCTATCATGGCTGCCTGTATAGGGTCCTGAACCCAGCAACCTTTTGCACGCTGTTTGCGCTCATTAAAGGTATTTACAGCCACATCAAGGCCGGGCTTACCCAAGCCATAAAGCCTGAAAGGATATATGGCATATAGTTCGGGGTTTTCGCTGTTGAATGATTTTGCAGTTTGGGGGCCGGTATAAGGCAAAAGTACAGTTTTACCATTAGTATTTGCCGTTGGTAAAGGTGGCAGCTCATCATAGAGTTTTTGCCATTGCGATCGTGTTTTTTCATCAACCATACCGGCGGGTAATGCTATCATCCGGCTGAGGACAGCGTGCAAACCGGCAATGTCGGGCGCAGGATTGTGTACTTTCCAGAACATTTCAATGGAATTATCAGGATCAAGTAAAAGCTTACTGGTACTGTCGCGGGTAAAATGCTGATCAAAGAATTTCAATCCGGCTGCAGCCACCGGGAGCATCGTTTTCCTGGCAAAAGCTGTATCACCGGTATATTCATAATAGTCGAGCATCATCATGCTCAGCTCCAGTATTGGCGTAAAGTAGTGATTGGTATAATTTGCCTTTACATTAGGACCCATAAAGTTGAGACCGCCCCAAAAAGGGGCGGTCTCTGCAAAGTAAGCGCCACCATGATGATAATATTGCCGAACCTGTGCTTCGTTAGCCGGCAATATTTTGGCATACATGATGAATAATGGCAGCATCATATCAAAATCGCCGGCCATAAGCCGTGGCCAATACATCGGGCGGGTATTCTGGAACCAATACTGTCCGCCCCATGCGCGGTAATCGGCATTCTCTTTTCTTTCCGGATTATCGACCACAAAGATAGACCCGTTGAATTTTACCGGGTATGCCCCCCTGCCGGCGCAGGCGGTAACAAAACGCTGTAATACATAACCTTGGGTAACTTTATTGGCAAGCGTATCGCCATGTATAAATACCCAGCTGCGCTGCCAAAATTGCCTCCACCATTGCTGATGGGCAATACGTGCTTGCTCCGGCTTAAGCTTTTCAAGCTGACTTACCTGCGGCTCAAGTTTATCAAGCCATTGTTGGCCGCTGCCTGCGACAGCTGTTAAGGGATAAATAGAAATACGCTGCATGGTAACCGATTTTGCAGACTGCATAGTTATATCGCCCTGATTAATTAATCCATGACCTTTAATCATGGCGCCAAAGGTCAGATTGGCCAGGTGCGGATCAGTTGTTGCTGAATTATGATGATACCAGGCTATACGGTTTTTTTGATTATTTAAAACTGTATCTGTTAAGCCCACACGCCAGTTTTCGAGCTTTACCTTTACGGTTACAGGAATTACGCTTTTTGTTTCGACCTGTATTACCGGGTGATTGGCATCCACCCAGACCCGGAAATTAACCGCTGAGTTCCCCTGTCCTTCCTGTACTAATATTTCGCCATCTTTAAGTTTCAGTACTTGTTTGAAGACATCGCTTTTAACCAGGGGATTGGGACTTACAGATACCCGGATAGCTCCCAGTTTCATCAATACGCCGCCTTGCTTCATCCACTCATCTTTTTGGGCGTCAAGTTCGCCGCCCCAGGCATCGGTTTTGCTGATATAAAAAACGAGGTCGCCATTTTTTTCAACCCATACATTAAGCCCGATATCACCATTGCCCAATGGCATAGATTGTGCCGAACCCGGGCCCTGTGCATTCCATTGAACATTATAACTATCAAGCTGGGTATAAATTGGCTGCTGGTACTCGGATTTGCTTAACGGCTTTGCTAAACTGCCGCTAGCCATTATCATAAACAATAAAATAGCTGCCGCTAACTGGGATACTTTTCTAGTCATGGTTTATAAAGATGATCGTCTAAAATTAAACAACAATATAGCGTCAACCGGGAATAATTAAACCCTAAGCCGCAATTTTATCATGAGTATCTTTCGATGCTGAATGAATCAGGTTGTTTAATTGATGCTGCAAATAAATTGGCAGGACTTAATAAAAGATTAAAAAAAAATTAACCCGAAACCGGCAGAATTAAAAGTCATGTGTAAGAGGTGGTACCTTGTGCCAGATGAAGCGTGGTATGAAAAATCGCCTTACCGAGAAAGGCGTTTCTTTAAAAAAAGTTTAAACGAGTTGTACTTATGGGGAATCAATGATCGCCTTGAACACGGTGTATACAACCCATTGCTTCAGGACTCCACACTCATCATTTGATGGTAAATGAACTAATTTTTAAATGTTGATTAGACCCGGTGTGAATCCATCTTCATCGGGGAATATGTTTGGGCCCCAGCCAAACTCTTCAGCATGAGTAACATGCTGCATGGAATCATAAATATTCCGGCAAAGAGGCAGATGCGCGAAGATAATGGTAATTAATAAATGGCCAGGCACTTGATTTAGCCTGAAACAAAATTCTTCTAATCCTAAGCCTGCAGACATGCCGGGCTTTTCTCCCCTGACTGGACGGAATTCGAACCACTTTTTAGAGGACTTGAAGTTTCTAGCTTCATTTGCGGCAGCTTAATGAAAGGGTTCGATTCCCCTGCGGAATCCAGTAAATACCTGCTGATTAAGATCTCTTATTCCAAAGCTTTCGGTTCCACCCGCGCCACCGCACAGCGGGATAAAGGGTCGTCTGAAGAAAGTGAAAGGATAGGGCATTAGGCAGGACCGGGGTCACCTGCAGCCAAAACCTGACAAAAAAAGCACCCAAAACGAAAGGATCGCCGTAACAATCATTGCTAAAGATGATATTCATCAATACCAATAGCTAAATAGAAGCTTTCTCGTGCCATTTTAAGAGTCAATTTATGCCTGTCTGCATTAATCAAAAATAGGAATCACAGCTTACTTTCTGTTAAATTTCTTTGATTATAGCGCTTAAAAAATTGGTTCAACTGTCTATTGAAGCAAGCCATGTTTTGGCCCGGCCGAAACAACTTGCCAGAACACCCGAATCTAACAGGCGTTCACTTCGTTCAGCGCACTTTACGGTATCACGGACAATAATAGGAGGTGTCGCTTCGCGAAAGGCCGATTTTTTTTCGGTACTACCGTTTTACTCCTGAAATGAAATCTGTTTATTATGTGAGCTTGCAAAAATGACAGGTTCACGAAAAACCGATAATACCTGCGGGCTTCTTGTTGCTGACGGAATTGTAATATCGGTATAACATAGTAATTATTGAGCAAGGTAACTTTATTGCTGTTGACATAGCTACTTCACTATATAGGTATAGCGATACATCGTTAGGAATTTACAATGATCCTCCGATATAAATAAATACGGTTACTGAGTTACTTAGATAGTGTGAAACTAAGTTGTCTTACTATACAGATATAAAGATATATTCCGCCTAATTACGACTTTCAACCTACGATTTCGAATGCCAAAATTCTCTTTTTGATATCCAAATTTGTCTTTGTTTTTAAGACTGCAAGATGTCTTTTTGTCCGACAAAAATTGCTACCACAATTTTTTAGTCAAACAAAAAGAATCTTGCCTTACGGGGATGTATTTTAGATAGATGGCCCGTAAGGGAGTGGCGGAATTTCGCAACTCATTCCTTTTTTGCAGTCTATTATTCTACGGGGAATTAGTATTTTTGCGTAGGAAGCAAATAATATTTACTCATGTTTTTTGGTGATTATAAGAAACATTCTGACGCAAAAATCAATTCATCGCTATTGTGGGAATACAATATTGATCAAGTAGATTATGCTAAAATGCGCAATGTGATCGTTGAACGGGTGATTGAACGTGGATGGCCAGATGACTGGTATGCTTTACTCAATTTATATGGGGTAGATGGTGTGATAAGTGCAATAAAGGAATTACCCTATCTTAATGATAAAGACATGAATTTTGTTACTCATGTCTTCAACTTACCCTTAGCAGCATTAAAATGCTATACAAACAAACAGTCAGCCCGTCGACACTGGAACTCTTAAAGAGGCTGTCCTGGATAAGGTTAGGTTTTGTCACACTGCTCTTATATTATTTTAAACTGCTCTTATATTATTTTAATTTCTGAAGTTACAGTTATTAGCTTATATAGTATATAAGTAGTAATGTTAATTTAAATGGATGTTTATTGGATGTTTACTGGACGTTTAGCGGACGTTTAAAGTTCAGACTTGTAAATAATATACCAGGTACTGCGGCCTGTATTTCCTACCCTAGAAAGCACCTTTTGATCAGCCAGTTGTTGCTATTCAGCCGCAGCTACCGATTTCCCGATGGTATTTAATTTTTGATATTCAGAGTTATTGATCTGCCCGTTTTCTTTAACATAAAGAACAGCATTAACCTGACGGGCGTTTAGCCCCTGCGCTTCAAGTGCCTCCTTATTCAAGTGGTCCTTGCGGAATACTACACGAAAACCGCCCTGATCTTCTTCGATGACAGGTTCGGGCAAACCTGCCTCCAAACAACTGCTGATAATCTTCGTTGTCCCGCGCCCCCATGACTCTACATAGCCGGCCTTAAAAAACACGTTTGCAATGTTGACGTTCCTTGGGTAAGATGAGTGGCTACGCTTCAGTTTTTCAATGGTCAATTCTTCCGGCAATGGCCCCGGGTTCCATATCTCCAACCGGTCATCATACACATGAAGAAAAGTAAAAGTGCTGGAGTAGTCCTTATGGATGATCGCGTTTAAATCGCTTCTCTCAAAGCAGCTTCCGGATATTCCAGCGGCTCCACGCGTTCCAGTCCCTTATAAGCAATAGGCCGGATAAGATATTTGGATTTTAGGATTTCCAACACCTTGTCTGCCATTACAAAAAGATTGGTTTCCACAATATCCTGGAAAAACTGTGTTTTGATGGTTCAATTTATCGAACCGGAAAAATCAATGAAGCGGCCTCTCTCATCTACCTGATAAATAGCAAGATACAGACAAAAAAATCGAACAAACTTGGAACTTTCCAAGTTGTCCGATTCGGTAGCGGGAGCAGGACTCGAACCTACGACCTTCGGGTTATGAGCCCGACGAGCTACCAACTGCTCCATCCCGCACTATATTTCCAATTTTACGTCCGGATCATTAGCCCGGATATTGGCTTACATATTGTAAAAATACAATTTGTGCTCCGTTTAAATTGGACTGCAAAGATATAATTCGTTTCTTTGCAGTCCAAATAAAATTTTATATATTTTTTTATGAGTCATAAGGCAGGTTTTGTAAGCATAATTGGTAAGCCCAACGCAGGCAAGAGCACCCTTATGAATGCACTCGTGGGCGAAAAGATGTCTATCATAACCCCAAAGGCGCAAACAACGCGTCACCGGATACTGGGTATTGTGAATACAGATGATTACCAGATCGTATTTTCAGATACCCCCGGTATCATCAAACCACACTATGCCCTGCAGGAAACCATGATGCACCAGGTGAATGGTTCGCTGGTGGATGCCGACCTGGTTTTGCTGGTAACCGATATTAATGAGAAATATGATGAATCTGATGTACTCGAAAAGCTGCAGGGTTCATTGGCCCCTTTGTGTGTAATTATTAATAAGATAGATAAATCGGACGAAGAGACGGTAAAGCAAAAGGTAGACTACTGGCAGGAAAAATTAAAACCTCAGGCCATATTCGCGGTTTCGGCTCTGAAGGATCATAATGTATTAGCGGTGATGAACTTTGTGATAGAGCACCTGCCCGAGCACCCGGCCTATTATGAAAAAGATTTTTTGACCGACCGCAATGATCGCTTTTTTGCCTCAGAGATCATTCGTGAGAAGATATTTAAGATATACGAAAAGGAGATACCTTACAGTACCGAAGTAATTATCACAGCTTTTAAAGAAGGGGCTGAACTATATCGTATTAGTTCGGAGATCATCGTAGAGCGTGATTCGCAGAAGAATATCCTGATTGGTAAAGGCGGCGAGACCTTGAAAAAAGTTGGTACTTATGCCCGTAAGGATATGGAGGAGTTTTTCCAGAAGAAGGTCTTCCTGGAGATGTTCATCAAGGTGATACCAGACTGGCGCAGCAAAAAAAATTACCTGAAAAAATTCGGGTACGAAGATTAGAATGTTGGACGTTAAACGTTTTACGTAATACGTTTAACTTTGCATAAACGGAGTTGCCCTCCAAAATATAAAACGTACGACGTACAACGTCACACGTAAAACCCAATAACATGAGTAACATAGTAGCTATAGTAGGCAGGCCGAATGTGGGCAAGTCAACCTTATACAACCGTTTGACTGAAAGTCGTAAGGCCATAGTGGATGATTTCAGCGGTGTAACACGCGACCGTCATTATGGTGTCGCAGAATGGACACACCACTCTTTCACTGTGATCGATACCGGCGGCTATGTGGCCAACTCGGAAGATGTTTTTGAAGCTGCTATACGCGAACAGGTAGTAATTGCTATAGAGGAAGCTACAGTGATCCTTTTTATGGTGGATGTTACTACCGGAATTACAGACCTTGATGATGAGATAGCTGTATTGCTGCGCAGAAGTAAAAAGCCTGTACACGTGGTAGTAAATAAGGTGGATAATAACTCACAGCAGTCTGACGCTACCGTGTTTTACAGTCTTGGATTAGGCGAGATCTATAATATCTCCTCCATGACAGGCTCCGGAACGGGTGAACTGCTGGATGCTGTAGTAAAAGACTTTGATGAAGAAGTAGTCGAAGAAAACAGCCTGCCTAAGTTTGCAATAGTTGGGCGCCCTAATGTGGGAAAATCATCCATTATCAATGCCTTAATAGGTAAGGACCGTAATATAGTTACCCCGATAGCCGGAACAACGCGCGATTCCATCCATATCCATTATAACCAGTATGGACATGATTTTATGCTGGTGGATACAGCCGGTCTGCGCAAAAAAACCAAGGTGAAGGAGAATATCGAGTTTTATTCGGTGATGCGTACCATTAAAGCACTGGAAGAAGCCGATGTGGTAATCCTCATGATTGACGCAGTTGAAGGTATTGAATCACAAGACATCAATATTTTCCACCTCGCCGAAAAGAATAAAAAAGGCATCGTGATTGTGGTGAACAAATGGGATTTGATCGAGAAAAATAATAAAACCAGCAAGGTATTCGAGGAGATGATCCGTAATAAGATCGCGCCATTTACCGATGTTCCTATCGTATTTACTTCAGTAACCGAAAAACAAAGAGTGTTGCGGGTGATTGAAACTGCCCAGCATGTTTATGAGAACAGGAAGAAGAAAATCCCAACTTCAAAATTAAATGAGGTGATGCTGCCTATTATTGAAAACTTCCCTCCGCCATCCATTAAAGGGAAATATGTTAAGATAAAGTATATCACCCAGATCAATGGCATATCCCCGATGTTTGCTTTCTTCTGTAATCTGCCGCAATACCTGAAGGAGCCATACTATCGTTTTATAGAGAATAAGCTGCGCGAGAATTTCGATTTTACAGGCAGTCCTGTACAGATATTCTTCAGGCAGAAGTAGTCTTGATGTGCAGATATGCAAATAAGTAGATGTGCAGATGTCTTTTTGAATGATACGTAACCTGTATTCTGGTCCAATGCCCGCTTAATCAATTGCAGCAATAGCTTTTTTAAGCGTCTGATCATTGCTGTTCAGCACCTGGAAATAGGCTGTATCACCCCATTTAAAGCGGGCGGCAAAAGCTTTTAACAGCAATTTGATATCACCCTTCGAGATTTTTATCTCGTTAGAATCCATTTCTTTCAGCGTTTTAGAAGCGTACACTATAAAATCATCAAACTGGTCATTACTCAAGGTGTAATCTTTTAGAAAAGCATCATCTGTAGGGAAATTATTAAGCACACGCTGCATTTTGTCGATCACAAAGGCATTAAATAACTGCTGATTTCCCAATTCCTGTATCAGCATGGTATTCCCGGTTGTATCAGCCGGAACAAAAACATCAGGCATAATACCGCCGCCGCTAAAAACTTTCCGTCCGGATGTAGTATGGTAAATCCCCGCTTTTTTGAAGCTGCTATCGCTCAAATAGTTTTGTTCCGAAAACAACTCACCTTTTTGCATGCGTTCGTTCACCTCGTTACGGTAGTTTTCGATGCCACCTTTATATGATTTTTGTATCGACCGTCCCGATGGAGTATAATATCTTGCTACGGTAAGGTTAACAGCGGAACCATCGCCAAAACCGAATTGTTGTTGAACCAACCCCTTGCCAAAAGAACGGCGACCAACAATCACTGCGCGGTCAAAATCCTGCAGTGCTCCCGCCAGTATTTCGCTGGCCGAAGCAGAGTATTCATCTATTAAAATAGCCAGCTTGCCTTGCTTAAACAAACCCGAATCGGTTGCAAGATATTCGGCGCGGGGCTCATGGACGCCTTTGGTATAAACGATCAGCTTGCCCTTATCCAAAAATTCGCTGGCCAGTTCGGTAGCTGAATTAAGGTAGCCACCGCCGTTACCACGCAGGTCGAGCACCAGCTTTTGCATGCCCTTAGCTTTTAGCTTTTTAAGCGCATCCCTGAAATCAGAATCCGTAGTTGCGGCAAATTTGCTGATCTTGATATAGCCGGTCGATGGCGCTGCAAGATATGAAGCATCAAGGCTGCTCAAATCCACATGGCCACGTTTGACATGATAAATCTTTATTGATTTGCCGGCAGATTTTAAAACAGATAGCACCATTTCAGAGTCCTTTTCGCCTTTAAAAACCTTGTTTATCGCAGTCGGGCTAAGCTTGGTACCAGCTAATTTTTTATTGTTTACTTCGATCACTTTATCCCCGTTAACTATACCTGCCAATTGGGCAGGACCGCCACTATAAACCTGCGTGATCACTAAAGTATCGCGAAGCAATTGATACTCGATACCGATGCCGTTAAAACCTCCGTCCAAACGCTCATTGATGGATTCTGCCTGTTGTGGCGGCAAATAAAGGGAATGCGGGTCGAGGTTTTGCAGCAGGTTATTTACAGTAACACCCTCAATGCTGTCTACGTTGACTGAATCCACATAATTACGGTGAACCAGTTGCAGCACCTTTGAAATTTTATTGTTTCCGGAGAATGGAAATCCACGGCGCGCATTGCCGGCGAGGTACAAGCCAATGGCTATGCCCAGCAGGATAAGTATAAATGACCTGAAAATAATTGCCGCCGCTCTCTTCATACCGTGATTACAAAGTTAATCAATTGAAACATAAGGCAAATAATTATATGCCTGCTTTACTTGGATTTAATGATTTTTAACGAATTTTGTTAAAAGACATCAGCAAAATGGAAAGAACCACCGAAAAAGACTCTTATTATAATAACCTGGAGCAAATGCCGGTGATCGAGATCCTTCAGAATATAAATAGAGAGGATCACACTGTTGCTGATGCTGTGGCAAAAGCAATGCCGCAGATAGAAAAACTTGTGACCATCGTAGCTGAAAAAATGAAGCAGGGCGGCCGTCTTTTCTACATAGGCGCAGGTACCAGCGGCCGTTTAGGCGTTGTTGATGCTTCGGAATGCCCGCCAACTTTTGGTGTACCTTTTGATATGGTAGTGGGCCTTATTGCAGGGGGGGATGGCGCCATACGTAAAGCGGTGGAATTTGCCGAAGACGATACGGAACAGGCCTGGAAAGATTTGTCGGCTTATCGCATCAGCGACAAGGATGTGGTAGTCGGTATTGCAGCATCGGGTACAACACCTTACGTAATTGGCGGCCTGCATGCAGCCAATCATAAAAATATTGTCACTGGATGCATTGTGTGTAATAGTGGCAGCCCGGTTGCATCTGAAGCTCAATACCCGGTTGAGGTGATCACAGGACCTGAATTTGTGACAGGCTCAACCCGTATGAAGGCCGGCACGGCACAGAAGTTGGTATTGAATATGCTGAGCACCACCGTGATGATCCAACTCGGCCGTATAAAAGGCAATAAAATGGTGGATATGCAGCTCACCAATAATAAACTGGTCGATCGCGGTACCCGTATGGTAATGAATTACACCGGGCTTAGCGAAGACGCTGCTGCCGAATTATTAATGAAATACGGAAGTGTGCGAAGGGCAGTAGAAGTTCACATGCAGGGTTATTAAGTGTATTGATGCTGGGACAAGCAGATGTGTAAATGATTTAAAAATTATAATTAAAATCTCTCCGATGAGGGAGCAGGAAGGGTTGATTTAATGCACGAGATAGAACCATATTATAAATGGAGAGATGATTACATTGCATCTGAGGACGAGTATTCGCCTTTTTATGCAACAGAATACAGTGAGTTTGAGTTTGATAAGCAGGTGTATAACTATTTACTACATCCGCAATGGGATTCGTTTGGCTCTAATACTTTGTACCTAAAGGTCTTATTTGCGGATTATGAGCGGGGATATACCATCATTGAATTAATAGGCGAATGGAATGATGCCATCAGTAATGATATTATGTTGCTGAAACGCGAGATACTGGAGCTGATGGTGGATAGCGGCATCAACAAGTTTGTGCTTATAGGCGAAAATGTATTGAACTTCCATTCATCCGATGATTGTTACTATGAAGAATGGTTCCAGGATGTGGAGGATGGCTGGATAGCCGGGGTTAACTTCAGAGAGCATGTGATAAATGAGTTTAAGCGGAACAATATCGATTATTATATCAACTTTGGCGGCGAACTGGACGATATGGTCTGGAGAAACCTGAAACCCATACAGGTATTTAAAAAAGTAGAAGAACAACTGATCAGAAGGCTTAATTGATGTGCAAATGTGCAGATGCTTTTCAGGAAAAATAAATCATCCTCACATCTGCGTATCCGCACATTCGCATATCTGCACATCAACAATTGCATCAAAAAATTCCGTAGATTCGTATAAATAAAAAATCAATTTTAATAAAAATGGAAAATCAGAACCAGGACTATGTTTACAAAAATGTGGTCCAGATAGAAGACGCGGACCAATCGCGCAGATTTATTGCAAGTGTGTTTTTATGGATGTTTGTGGCTTTAGGTATATCGTCATTAGCCGCATATTCTTTTGCTACCACGCCAGCTTTACTCCAAACGCTTTTTGATGCATCTACCGGCAAACCGACTATTTTATTTTATGTTGCCATGTTTTCGCCTTTGGCATTTGTGATGCTAATGAGTTTTGGGCTTAATCGCATATCCTATGTGGGGCTGTCATTACTATTTATCGCCTATTCAGTTGCAACAGGTGTAAGTTTATCATTTATATTGTTAGTTTATACTTCTTCATCTGTGTTAGGGGTATTTTTAACTTCATCCATTGTATTTGGTATTATGGCAGTAGCCGGTTACACAACAAAAACCGATCTGACCAAATTTGGGTCACTTATGATGATGTTGCTTGTAGGTATCATTGTAGCTAGTATTGTAAACTTCTTTTTACACAGTTCAGGACTAAGCATGCTTATTAGCTATATCGGCGTAGCCGTATTTGTAGGCCTTACAGCATATGACGTACAAAAGCTAAAAAGAATTGGTGCCGGCATGGAATATGGCGATGCATCCTATAAAAAAATGGCTTTGATGGGTGGATTAACGCTGTATCTTGACTTTATCAACCTGTTTTTATTCTTATTGCGCATTTTCGGCAGAAGAAGATAATTAACAGATTTTAAACGAATTAAAAATCCCGGTTATTGAACGTAACCGGGATTTTTTTGAGATCAAAATGATACATTTCTTGTTTTTTCGATATTACATCGTATTTTTAAATAATTATAAGACTTGTAATTATCCCGCACTGCCGTTTAATGAAGAGACTGTTAGCCATATCACTGCTTTTTGTGCATCTGTATAGTTTATACGGTCACACGGCTTTGTATGCCTGGTGTGTTTACAGATCGGACAAGTTCTTCAACGAACAGATCAGCATGGATAAATATAGCCTTGATGATTTGGTCTCTGTAAAAATCCCGGTTAAAATGCCTTCTATTGAAGACTGGAAGGATTACCAATACATCAGCGGCCAGGTACAATTTCAAAATAACAGCTACAACTACGTAAAGCTCAGGATGACCAGGGATACCGTTTACCTGATGTGTATTCCTAATTACAAAAAAACAAGGCTCATTACCCAGAACATCATCAATGCCCGCAAAATTGCCGACATACCCAATGGTAAAAAGGAGCATGTTCCCTTTGGTAAACTGAGCATATTGAGCGATTATAATTGCCACGTAGTAAAATATCTTTTTGTTACGCCTGTTGTTCTGTTAAAAACAAACACTGCCAGTATCAATTCTGGTATTATTGAACATACCCTACCAAGTCCGGCGCCACCGCCTAAGTGCTAATCCCCTTTCTTAATCAAATTTAAACAGGTTACAGGTTGTATGCGCGGCTCATTGAAGCTTATTGCATAGCCCTGAGATGTAGTCTATTTATGCTATCGCGGTTGTGCGGCACTATAAATAGTATACTTCCAAAGGGCAACCTGACTGTATTATCCCGCGATTATTCAAAACATACCGGCCACTTTGCCTGAAATGCAATGACTAATCGGGGTTAAGATTTAAAGACTTATTTATATGAATCATCCATTCGTGTCCTGGTAAAGGACACGAATGGATGTCATTAGCACTTAGAAAAAATGAGACTAAAAAAACATATACCCAAGATCATCCTGGCAAGCACATTGTTATGTGCGGTTGGATTGATTGCTTACCGGTACACAGAGCCGTCTTCTCATCAGCAGATGCTTCAATTGTTGCGGCAGCTCGAGAAAAGGAATACCAACATGGCCAATCCTTTTAACCCTGAAAGTAAACTTGTCCATTGCGACTCAGTACTTAACCTGCCCGGTAACAGCAAAAATATTTATTCACTTGCGTCAAAAGCACAGCTTTTACTAAAAACCGGGCAGGAGCAGGAATCTGTCGACATTTTTGAAGACCTGATCAAACGGATGGATTTCAGCGCGGTTAATGACATGCTCCCCAGTATGGCGATGGCTTATATGCGATTGGGCGAGCGCAGTAATTGCATGCTTAATCATACAGGGTCTTCGTGTATATTCCCTATTAAAGAGGAAGGTGTGCATAGGATCAAAACCGGATCATCAAAAGCAATTGAAGTATACAAAACAATATTAAAAAGTGAACCTGATGACCTGGCGTCGAGATGGTTACTTAATGTGGCCTATATGACGCTGGGTACATATCCCAAAAGTGTACCCAAACAGTTTTTGATCCCAAACCTGGATTCTGATACTGCCTACAAAGTAAAACCTTTTACAGATATGGCGGCTGACCTGGGCCTCAATATCAATGGCAGGGCAGGCGGTGTGATCGTCGATGATTTTAATAACGATGGTTACCTGGATATCGTCACGTCAGGATGGGAGCTTAGCGACCCGATGCACTATTTTCAAAACAATAAAGATGGCACGTTTAGTGACCTTACGGAGCAAAGCGGACTGAAGGGAATTACCGGCGGCCTAAACATACAGCAAACAGATTATAACAACGATGGCAACATTGACATTTTTGTATTGCGTGGCGCCTGGAACACGCAGGGCTTTGGCAATCAGCCCCCTTCATTATTGCGGAACAATGGCGACGGTACTTTTACCGATATGACCATACCCAGTGGGCTGGTATATTTCCACCCTACCCAGGCAGCCGTTTGGGCTGATTTTAATAATGATGGCTGGCTCGATGTGTTTATCGGTACCGAAAACTCCGGAGGTTCGGACATGGGCGGCCTCCATACGTCCATGTTATACATCAACAATCATGACGGTACATTTACCAATGTTGCTCAAAATGCCCATTGCGATATTGTAGGCTATATAAAAGGTGTAACTGCTGCCGATTATAACAATGACGGCTGGCCGGATATTTTCATATCTACAATGGACGGCAATAAGCATCTATTAAGAAATATGTGTATTAAGGGAAAAGATGTGCAGTTTGATGAAGTTACCGGGAAAGCCCACCTGGATGCAAATATGGAACCTACTTTTACCACCTGGTTTTATGATTATAACAACGATGGCTGGCCGGACATTTTAGTTAGTGATTATAACCATCAAAACAGGCCTTTAGGATACTATTCTGCTGCCGAGGGATTAGGAAAACCTGTTCCGTTGGCAGGTAATGTATTTCTGTACCGCAATAACCAGGATGGCACATTTTCTAATGTTACCAATGAGGTGGGCTTAAATAAAGTAGTTTACAGTATGGGGGCCAACTTTGGTGATATTGATAACGATGGCTATCCGGATATGTATTTTGGTACAGGTAATCCCGACTTCAGGTCATTGGTGCCCAACAAGCTGTTTAGAAACATAGGGGGAAAAATGTTTGCTGATGTAACCACCTCCTCACGGACAGGTAATTTGCAAAAAGGCCATGGGGTAGCATTTGCTGATCTGCGAAATACAGGCATCCAGGATATTTTTATAGAAATGGGCGGTGCATTTAAAGGCGATTCTTATACAAGTTCATTATATGTAAACCCCGGGCAGACAAATAACAACTGGATATCTTTAAAACTGGAAGGGGTAAAAGCAAACAGGGCCGCAATAGGCAGCCATATCAAGTTAACTTTTACAGAGAATGGCGTACAGCGAAGTGTTTATAAGGATGTAAACTCGGGTGGCAGTTTCGGCTCATCTCCATTGCGGCAGGAGATAGGTATAGGGCAAGCCAGGTTAATTGACGATATCGAAATAAAATGGGCCGGGAGCCAAACCGTGCAGCATTTCAAGAATATAACGCCCGGTCAGTTTTTGCATATAACGGAGGGGAATGATCAGCCTGAGGTTATTCATTTGAATAAACTGACCTTTAAACATAAAGCGGACGTTCCGATGTGCATGCCCATGAATGCAACCATGAAATAAATGAACAATTATTAATTTGAATATGTTACATCAGAAAATATCACCTATATTTAGAATAATATTTAACCGCTCAAAACTATAAAAGCCATGAAAAGAATTTTGTTAGTATGCTGCTTGTTTATCGGATTAACAGCAGCAGGATATGCACAAACCAGCCACCCGGCACCCGGTAATCCCGAAGAAAAAGCTAAGGGGTTGCAAAAAGAATTAAAACTTACTGATGACCAGACTACCAAAGTAGCTGCCATTTATAAAGAATCTGCGGAGAAATTTGAAAAGATTAAAGTTAAAGAGCATGGAAATACGGATAAAATGGTTGTAGCGATACGCCCTTTGCGCGAAGCTACTATTAAAAAGATCAAAGGCGTATTGACTCCTGCACAGGCTGTTAAATATGATAAACTGGTTAAAGATACAAAAGGTACCGGCGGTAACGGTTGGAGCGATGGCTGGAGTGCGACCTCAGGGAATTAACGAGATTATACCAAATATATTAAAAGAAAAAGGCTGCTGATAAGGCGGCTTTTTTCTTTTTGGGCGATATCCCCGGCCTTAATAAAATATCCGGTATTGGAGAATAGTGGAGCTTTTATGGCTGGTTAATATAAATTAGTATTTTTAAATCGGAAAAAACCTCACCCTGTAATATTTATAATTTAACCAGTTAGCCCATTTTATCATCTGCGTACCAAGGTGGATGCATTAGAGTATTAGATTATGAAAGTTAATGCCAGTAATAGGATAACAATGCTAATCATAACGGTTTTGCTGTTCCTATTTATCTTCATATTATCATGTAAAAGATCATCCCACCAGGAAATGATCAGCATACTTAAAAACATCAAAGAGAAAAATTATAACAGGTCAAATCCATTTACCCCGGAAGCAACAATGGCTTACTATGATTCCCTGCTTAACACAGGTAATTATAATAACGATGTTAAGCTGCTGGCGTCAAAAGCAGCTCTTGCCTTAAAAATGGGTAAAGAGGAGGAATCCATCCAGGTTTATCAAAACCTGGGCAGGCAACTTGATTTCATGTCAAATTTTCAAATGCTGCCCGATATGGGTATCGCTTACATGCGGCTTGGCGAACGTACTAACTGTATGCTTAACCACAATGGCTCTTCATGCATATTCCCGATAAAAGACGACGGTGTCCATAAAATTAAAACCGGATCGCAAAAAGCTATTGAAGTGTATGAAACCATTTTGAGGGCAAAACATGATGATCTCGAATCAAGATGGCTGCTTAACATTGCATTTATGACACTTGGCAGATATCCCAAAGACGTACCCCCGGAATTTTTAATACCCAATTTAGATGCAGATACTGCTTATAAAGTAAAACCATTTATGGATATGGCTGCCGATCTTGGACTGGACATAAACAGCCGTGCAGGCGGGGTAATTGTGGATGATTTTAATAATGACGGATACCTGGATATAGTTACTTCAGGTTGGGATCTGAACGATCCGATGCATTATTTTCAAAATAATAAAGACGGAACGTTCAGCGATTTAAGCGAACACTGTGGTTTAAAGGCGATCACGGGCGGATCGAGTATCGAGCAAACAGATTACAATAACGATGGTAAGCCGGACATCTTTGTTTCACGCGGCGGCTGGAACACCGGGGGATTTGGAAACCAGCCAAGCTCATTGTTACGAAATAACGGAGATGGTACATTTACAGATGTAACCATAACAAGCGGCCTTCTTTTTTACCACCCCAGTCATACGGCTGTATGGGCCGATTTTAATAACGATGGCTGGCTTGATGTGTTTATCGGCACTGAAAATTTAAATGACAAGGGGGGTAAGCATACCTGTATGCTATATATCAATAATCATGATGGCACCTTTACCAATGTAGCAAAAAGCGCTCATTGTGATATAACAAATTACGTTAAGGCGGTAACATCTGCTGATTATAACAATGATGGCTGGCCCGACATTTTTGTTTCGACAATGAATGGTAAAAAGTATTTGCTGAAGAACAAAGGAATAGTTGGTAAAATTCCCGAATTTGAAGACGTTACTGCAAGATCGGGCCTAGATAAAAACACCGAAAGCACCTTTACCACCTGGTTTTTTGACTATGATAATGATGGCTGGCCCGACATCATGGTATCAAATTATTTTTTTGATAAAAACCTGGGAACTTATGCCGCGGCCGAAGCACTGGGGAAACCGATACCGGATGCCGGGAATGCTTTCCTGTACAGGAACAATCATGACGGCACTTTTACTGACGTGACCAAAGATGCCGGTTTGAATAAAGTGGTTTTTGCTATGGGGGCCAATTTTGGCGATATTGACAATGACGGTTACCCGGATATGTATTTTTGTACCGGCAACCCTGATTTTAAATCGCTGGTGCCTAATAAACTATTTAAAAATATTAACGGGAAAAAATTTGCGGATGTTACCACCTCCTCGAGGACAGGTAATTTACAAAAGGGGCATGGCGTAGCCTTTGCAGATTTGAGAAACAGGGGTATCCAGGATATTTTTATAGAGATGGGTGGTGCATACATAGGCGACGCTTATACAAGCTCATTATATGTAAATCCCGGGCAGGGCAACAATAATTGGATTAGCTTAAAATTGGTGGGTGTAAAAGCTAATAAGGCAGCCATTGGTAGTCGAATAAAAATTACCTTTAAGGAGAATGGCGTGAGCCGGAGCGTTTACAAGGATGTTAATTCCGGCGGTAGTTTCGGATCATCGCCGTTACAGCAAGAAATCGGAATAGGACGCGGACAATTAATTGATGACATTGAAATACGATGGGCAGGCAGTCAAACCATGCAGCATTTAAAGGATGTTAAGCCAAACCAGTTTTTGAAAATTACAGAAGGAAACCAGGTGCCCGAAGTGATCAATCTGAAAAAGCTAACCTTTATGCATAAATCAAATACAATGATGAATATGCCTATGGCAAATAAATGATATCGTTTATTCGTTGCCGGATGTTTCCTGCTTTTTTGCTTTGGAAAGCCTTATAAAAATAATTATCACGGCCCCAAGCATTAAAACCGATGACACCGACGCGATTATAACGCGCCAGGTTTGATGTTCCTTAACTCCGCTAATGATACTGCTGATATTCATTACCATGATGCTCACGAAGATGGTCAAAGGCAATATCAATCTTTTCTTTACCGAATCCATATTCTAATATACTATTTAAAAATAAAAGCCGGCTATTAACCGGCTTTCAGAAATTCTTTGTTGTAATATGCTTATTTAGTAACGTACATTACTTCTTTTACTGCTTTGATCACTCTTTCTGGATTTGGCAGGTATTCCTGAATCAAAGTTGGTGCATACGGAAGCGGAACGTCCCCACCCATAATACGCAGGATAGGCGCATCCAGGTAATCAAAAGCATCCTTTTGTACCTTGAAGGCAACTTCGGTAGCGATTGAGCCCAATGGCCAGCTTTCTTCAATGATCACCAAACGGTTAGTTTTCTTTACAGAGCTGATCACTGTATCATAATCGATAGGGCGCACAGTACGCAGGTCGATCACTTCGGCATGGATACCTTCTTTTTCCAGTTCGGCAGCGGCAGCATTCACCACTTTCATGATCTTGCCGAAACCAACAAGGGTAACGTCTGAACCTTCTTTGGTTACACTTGCTTTGCCAAGCGGAATATAATAAGTTTCTTCAGGAACTTCGCCTTTATCGCCATACATCAATTCTGATTCCATGAAGATCACCGGATCCGGATCAATAATGGCCGATTTTAATAGACCTTTTGCATCAGCAGGATTTGATGGAACAACCACCTTTAATCCCGGGCAATTAGCATACCAGTTCTCAAAGCACTGGCTGTGCTGTGAGCTTAACATACCGGCGTTACCCGTAGGGCCGCGGAATACGATTGGCACAGAGAACTGGCCACCGCTCATTGACATGATCTTGGCAGCACCGTTAATGATCTGGTCAATGGCCACCAACGAGAAGTTGAAGGTCATGAACTCAATGATAGGGCGCAGGCCATTCATAGCCGAGCCAATGCCGATACCGGCAAAGCCCAATTCAGAGATTGGTGTATCAATCACGCGCTTGGCCCCAAATTCATCCAGCATACCCTGGCTCACTTTATAAGCGCCATTATACTCGGCCACTTCTTCACCCATCAGGTATATTTTATCGTCCTTGCGCATCTCTTCGCTCATAGCTTCACGAAGCGCTTCTCTGAATTGTATTTCTCTCATTAGTATTTTAAATGAATTTTTGCGAACGCAAATATAATCACTAATGTGTGAAATGCAATTAGTGTCAAAGGAGCAAAGGTTTTTATATCGAAATAGATACAAATGGCTGACAGAAGGCTTTGATACACCCTGTTATCGGGTATATTTGAAACAAATAATCAATCGATTTTGGATAACAATCTGCCTAAAATTATCTGGTTCCTGTGGTTGCAAGGTTTGGATGAAGCGCCATTGGTGGTTCGCAAGTGCTATGACTCATGGTTGGAGCATAATCCTGGCTGGCAGCTTATTTTTTTGGACGAAAATAATATTTCAGATTATATTGATCTGAAAAGAAATGATGCGGTTACTGATCAGGCCTTTTCCGATATTTTAAGGATCAACCTGCTTACAAAACACGGTGGTGTTTGGGTGGATGCAACCTGTTTTTGTACAAAGCCGTTGGATGAATGGCTGCCGGAATGTATGGCTACAGGTTTCTTCGCCTTCGAAAGACCAGGACCGGACAGGATGATCTCCAGTTGGTTTATAGCTGCGCCTAAGTACAATTATATTATTGCTACCTACAAAAATAAAGTGGATACCTATTGGTCTGAAAACCCCGGAATGACATTTTTTGAATCTTCACGATGGGCTTTTCTGAACAAGCGCTTGCAACGCCGGGGTGCACAGGTGTGGTTCAGCCATTTTGTGTATAAGCTATTAAAAGTATATCCTTACTTCTGGTTCCACTATCTGTTTGAGCATATTTATTTAAGGGATAGCCAGTTCAGAACGATGTGGGATGATACGCCTAAACTGAGCGCTGATGGTCCGCATAAATTGCAAACCATGGGCCTGTTTAATCATCTTGATGAATTAGCGAAGGATGAGATCGACAATAAAAAATCCCCGGTTTATAAGCTCACCTGGAAATATGATGCGGCAGCCTATAAAGAGGGGACAGTGCTGTATTACTTGTTAAATCAATAACAGCCTATTTTCTTTCCCCCTTCATTTTTGAGGCAATTTCTAATGCTTTCCGCGCGTTCACAATGCCCCCCGTTTTGGATAGTGTAGTGAAATCCACTTTTTCTTTAGTACCCGGTTTAAGCACCATGGTGCCCTTTAATGGTTCAGCCGATTCCATGATGGCTTGTTTGATCTGGCGGGCACTCAGATCGGGATAATATTCTAAAATCAGCGCTGCAATGCCCGTAACTATCGGTGCCGAAAAACTGGTTCCGTCATCGGTAATTGTTTCCGCATCGCTGTCTATCGAGGTTATCTTAACACCGGGTGCAAAAACATCCACATTCTTTTGTCCGTAATTGCTGAAGGTGGTTGCCAGGTTCTCGTCCATCTTTAACCCGGATGCACCCACATTAATTACATTGTCAGCATCGGTAGCAGAACCGTCAGCGAAAATATCGTTTGGATAATCAGGTTTCGCGTCCATATCCTGGTTGTCATTTCCTGCCGCTTGTATCAACAGTACATCATGTGCTGCTGCATATTTGTAAGCCTCGTCTACCCAATCCTTATGAGGGGATACCTTTTTACCAAAGCTCATATTAATGATCTTCGCACCATTATCTACCGCATAGTGGATGGCATTAGCCTCATCTTTATCGTACTCATCGCCAATAGGCACTGCTTTAATAGCCATTAATTTTACGTTATCGGCTACACCATCAATGCCATAACCATTGTTGCGTATGGCACCAACAAGCCCGGCTACACCGGTACCATGCGAGGCATCGCTGAATTTGAGCTTGTTATTTCCGTAAGGCTTATCTTTTAATACATCCGGATCATCACCAACAATACGTTTACGGGCCTCCAGGTCGGGGTTTATGGAGTTGTTCAGCTTGGCCATATACTCGCTCAGCTCTTTAAGCACTTTTACATTTGTACTGGTGGATACGTCCTCGCTAAACGCGATCATCCACAAATTTTTAACCTCGGCGATTGTATCGTTGGACGCAGTCATGTGCTCCACATCAGCTTTGGTAAAAGTTTGGTTAGCTTTCAGGTTCAAGGCATGCTTGATATACCCGCTGGTTTCTACCAGTGCGTTCATAATAGGCGATAACTGGTTAACCTCCGTATGCGCCTTGGTGATCGTTGAATCATATTCCATTTTCACCTTTACCCAGTAGGCATATTCCTTTTTATCGGTTGCTGATGCTTCGTTAGCAATTAGATATTTCCCCTTAAGGCGATGATACTCTCTCACCTCTTCTTCAGTTTCGCTGAAATCGCTTTTTCCGCCTGGTCCGCCAAGAAAATCCCAGCCATGGATATCGTCCACATAACCGTTATGGTCGTCATCTTTGCCGTTGCCCGCTTTTTCTTTAGGATTTACCCATAAAACCCCCTGAAGGTCTTTCTGCAAAGTATCAATACCGCTATCAATAATGCCTACCACGACTGGCTTGCTTTTTAATCCATTGATAAACTGGTAAGCTTGTTTCAGACTGACGCCGAAATAACCGTCAGTTTTCAGATCAAGTGTATACCAGTCCCTTGGTGGGTCTGGTTGCGATGGTGGTAGAGTTTGAGCAGAAGCGCTAAAATTTGTAAGTAAAAAAGCTATTAGTATGCAGCTTATAAAGAATTTGGGGTTAATACGCATTTATTTTATTTATATAAGCTACAGGTCGAATTTGATGCCTTGCGCCAATGGTAATTTAGTTGAATAATTGATCGTGTTGGTTTGGCGTCGCATATAAACTTTCCAGGCATCAGAACCCGACTCGCGACCCCCGCCGGTTTCCTTTTCACCACCGAATGCGCCGCCAATTTCAGCACCTGATGTACCTATGTTTACATTGGCAATTCCACAGTCAGAACCTGCATAAGATAAAAATTGTTCTGCTTCACGTAAATTATTTGTCATTATTGCTGATGAAAGGCCCTGCGGCACACCATTTTGCATTTCAATTGCTTCTTCCAATGAACTGTATTTTATTAAATATAGTATAGGCGCAAACGTTTCATGCTGAACAATTTTGTAATGATTCTCCACCTCAGCTATGCAGGGCTTTACATAACATCCTGACGAATAATCATCACCATCCAACTTGCCGCCTTCTACCACAAATTTGCCGCCCTCTGCTTTACATTTTTCAATGGCATCCAGGTATAGTTTTACTGCATCTGTATCAATCAGCGGGCCCATGTGGTTATGCTCATCCAAAGGATCGCCAATACGTATTTGCTTGTAAGCATTTACTATTTTCTGTTTAAACTGCTCGTAGATGCTTTCGTGGATGATCAGCCTGCGGGTACTGGTACAACGCTGCCCCGCGGTACCTACCGCACCAAAAACAGCTCCTACCAATACAGTATCCAGGTCGGCATACTGGCTTACGATGATGGAATTGTTCCCTCCAAGCTCCAGTAAGCTTTTCCCAAGTCGTGCACCTACGGCCGTACCCACTGCTTTACCCATACGGGTTGATCCGGTAGCCGAGATTAACGGCACACGCGTATCGTTCGACATTAGCTCGCCTACCACCCTGTCACCTATCACCAGGCAGGATACTCCTTCCGGTACATCATTCTTTTTAAAAACCTCCTGCGCAATATGCTGACAGGCTATGGCTGTTAAAGGTGTTTTTTCTGATGGCTTCCATACGCACACATCGCCGCATACCCAGGCCAGGGCCGCGTTCCAGCTCCAAACGGCAACCGGGAAATTGAATGCCGAGATAATGCCGACAATCCCCAGCGGATGGTACTGCTCATACATGCGGTGCTCCGGCCTCTCAGAGTGCATGGTTAAGCCATAAAGCTGTCTGCTCAGACCAACGGCAAAATCGCAGATGTCTATCATCTCCTGCACCTCGCCGTAGCCTTCCTGCAGGCTTTTTCCCATTTCGTAAGATACCAATGCGCCTAATTCCTGTTTTTTGGCACGCAATGCTTCGCCTATCTGGCGAACAATTTCCCCGCGTTTTGGGGCGGGTATGGTACGCCATTTTTTAAAAGCCTCGCCCGCTTTTTCTATCACTTTATTATAGTCGACCTCTGTGGCCAGCTTTACCGATGCTATTTTTTTGCCATCCACAGGTGAGATAATGGTCTTAACCTGTGCTCCAGTGCTGCTCTCCCACTTACTGCCGGTACTAACGGCATCATTATTGTCGTTTATATGTAAATGGTTTAAAATATCTAAAATATTAAGGCTCATAATCGTAAATTTGTCAAAGGTAAAATCTTTAAGGCAATTTATATCAACTCATCTTTTGCCAGGCTAAAGTGCTTAATTGTTTTTCATTTACTATCAGGCACTTGTAAAAACCCTTGTTAAAAATGTTTGAATGTTGAAAACTTAATACCATTAGGGATATTTACTTGTTGTAATTTGATCTCAGCAAAGGCTAAAAAGACCTAAATATCCGGTGACGCCGGGACGAGATCAATAGCAGCTAAGCGTTCTGAAAAATATATTGAATGGAAGAAGAATTTGAATTTGGATTCACTGAGGACCCCAAGTTCTCAGTTGAACGTTACGAAGAGATGATTCGTAATCATGACCAGTATTTTTTTGATGCGCAGGCGTTTGAAAACATTATCGACTACTACATCGAAAAGAATGATCCGGCGAAAGCCCTTCAGGTGGTGGAGTATGCATCCAGCCAGCATCCATTTGCCGCCGTATTCCTGATCAAGCAGGCACAGCTTCTTGTCGTCACTAACCGTGTCAGCGATGCATTTGTATCGCTGGAGAAAGCTGCTATGCTCGAAGCCTCGGACGCGGATATTTATATTATCCGCGGCAATCTGTATGAGAATATGGAACGGTATTCGGAAGCGTTGGAGAATTACGAAAAAGCGCTTGAGCTCGCGGATGAAACGGACGAGATTTTGCTGCATATATCGTACGTGTATCAAAACATGGGCGATTACGACACGGCCATCACATACCTGAAACTATGCCTGCAGCAAAACATGGAAAACCAGGATGCTCTGTATGAATTGGCTTTCTGTTACGATGTAATGGACAACCAGGAAGAGAGCGTGCAGTTTTACCAGCAGTACATCGACAGCGAGCCTTATAGCTATGCTGCCTGGTATAACCTGGGGAATGCGTATACTAAGCTGAGCTTGTTTGAAAAAGCGATAGATGCTTATGATTATGCTATCCTGATCAAGGACAGCTTTGCATCAGCCTATTTTAATAAAGGCAACGCCCTGGTTAACCTCGAAAAATATGCGGAAGCTATTGAAGTATACCGCCAGACATTTGAATACGAACAACCCAATGCGGATACCTATTGTGCCATTGGCGAATGCTACGAAAAGCTGGAGCAAATGGACGATGCACGGGCGTTCTACAAAAAAGCCGTTAAAATGGATTCCAAGCTGGCTGATGCCTGGTTTGGAATCGGCGTGACCCTTGATTTTGAGGAACGCTATTTTGAAGCGTTGCATTTCTACAAAAAAGCACTCGACCTGGACATTGCAAATGCTGATTATTGGTTTGCTATTGCAGACGCAGAATACAAACTGGGGCACATGCCCGAGGCTGAGCACGCCTACGAAAAAGTGGTGGAACTAAACCCCATTGATGTAGATGCTTGGCTGGATTATTCATCCATCCTTTATGAGCAAAGCCGTTTGATAGATGCCATCGAAGTAATGTCGCAGGCGATCAAGAATAACCCCGAGGCAGCCGAATTGTATTACCGTATGGTAGCTTACCTGTTTGCGTCAGGCGATTATAAAGAAGCACTTAATTTCCTGGAACTGGCCCTGGCTTCGGACCCGGAAAAGCATTATATCCTGTTTGATTACCTGCCGCAATTGCAAAAGAATAAGGTGATACTGGATATCATAAACAGGTACTCCAAATAAAGACTTGCAAGAAATTGTGTAGGTTAATAAACACAAAGAAGCCCCCGGTAACCGGGGGCCTCAACCTACACCTATCTTACCTTCTCTTGCTTATTCTAACAGATTATTTATCATGTAATTGCTTGCTTCGGAAACCGTGATGCACGTATTCTCAAAGTCCACCAACATACCTTTAGGCCCCAATTTTTTTATACTGTTATTTTTTACCTGTATGTTGACACCGTTCAGCGAATGTATACCGCTTGAAACATTTGTAACACAGCAGCTGTCTATTAAGATATTAGCGCAATCTGTTAAGTTAATCCCTAATTGATCGGAATTGACCAATTCGCATTGTGTAATGTGAATATTGTAACAATTAACCAGGTCGATGCAGGAAGATGCCCCGCCATTTATCAAATAATCGCAAATGGTTATGTCATGAGCCCCATTGAGCGTTATCGGCTGCGATACTCTGTGATTTGAATTTTCCATCTTGATTTTAATTAATAGATGGTTCTTATACGGGATGCCAGTCAGGCAATATTATCAACCTGATTATGAAAACGCTGTAGTAATTTTGATTACATTTCAACGTGATTTCTTCAGCGCCCATCAGATATTTTACATGATTTATACCGAAACAATTAAGAGATTTTCGTTTTTTTGATGATATTTGCATCGTTAGAACTTTTTGTTATAGTCTATAACTATATAATATAAGTATGAATTACCCTTTAAATAATATTCCTGACCGCACTGTTAAACCCCGCAACAGTGGTATCACGATGGTAATGGATAAGGGGTTGAGCTTGCGCCAGGTAGAGGATTTTATAGAAGTAGGCGGACCATATACCGATATTGTTAAGCTGGGATGGGCTACATCCTTTGTTACCCCCAATCTTGATCAAAAGCTAAAACTATATCGCGATGCAGGTATCCCGGTTTATTTTGGCGGGACATTATTCGAGGCATTTATTGTACGCAACCAGTTTGAGGATTACCGCAGGATACTGGATAAATATAAAATGGAGCACGTGGAAGTGTCTGACGGCTCGATAGAAATTGAGCATGAAATAAAGTGTGAATATATCCGCACACTGAGCGAGCAGGTCACCGTGATATCAGAAGTTGGCTCCAAAGATGTACAAAAGATATTTGCCCCTTATAAGTGGATCAAGCTGATGAATGCTGAATTAGAAGCAGGAGCATGGAAGGTAATAGCCGAGGCACGTGAAAGCGGGAATGTGGGTATCTACCGTGATTCGGGCGAAGTAAGACAGGGCCTGGTGGACGAAATACTAACCCAAATACCCGAAGAAAAGATTATATGGGAAGCGCCGCAAAAAGCACAACAGGTTTGGTTTATCAAACTCATTGGCGCCAATGTGAGCCTGGGCAATATAGCACCTTCGGACGTTATCCCGCTGGAAACCCTGCGCCTGGGTATCCGCAGCGATACCTTCGATCATTTTTTGAACCTATAAATACATCTGCATATGTTAATGAGCCTTCGGATAGACGTCTGAGGGCTTTTTGTTTTATAGCGATGGGTTTAAACCCATCGCTATAGTTGCTATATTCGGAAATTAAATTATGGCAACATCTAAACTCATCAACCCCGATATAGACGATTTTTATGCCAACACCTCCGAAGAGGGTAGGCTGCAGTTAGGCCTCGGCCCGCTGGAGTTTGAGCGGAATAAAGAGTTGATACAGCGTTACCTGCCAAAAAAAGGGGTGATCATTGATGTCGGCGGTGGTCCGGGTGTTTATTCAGAATGGCTTGCGGGCATGGGGCATGAGGTTTATTTGATAGATCCAGTTGAAAAGCACATTAAACAGGCTAATAAACGATCGTCCAAAGCAAAAAAGCCATTTAAGAGTTTGCTGGGTGAAGCACAGAAATTAGACCTGCAGGATAACTTAGCTGATATAGTGATATTACATGGGCCCCTATATCACCTCCAGTCAAAAGCAGAACGAATAAGCGCCATTTCAGAAGCTAAACGGGTTTTAAAGCCAAACGGGATAGTATTAGGATTTGCCATTAACCATTCGGCATCCACTATTGCAGCCTTGTTGAATGGCTTTATCCATGCCCCGGAGGTATTCGAAATGTGCAAAGCAGAGTTGAAGAGTGGAATACATACGCCGCCTACCAATATGCCGGGGATATTACCATCGGCCTACTTCCATCGCCCTGATGAATTAAAAGCTGAATTTGAAGAAACCGGATTTGATCATCTTGGCACTTATCCCGTGGAAGGGCTGATCTGGATGGATAAAAACTATTTTGAAACCCGGTCCGATTTTAAGAAAAAGGAAAGGATAATGGAACTGATGAAAATCACCGAAAATGACCCGGCGCTGCTTTCATTAAGCCCACATATGATGATTGCGGGGAGGAAGCAATAATGTCTATTCTATTAAGTCTCAGGCCTATTTCGGCTAAAGCCACTATGTTCATCTATTTATCCGTCCCATAAATGGGACGGCAATGATGACCTGTCGAAGTTATTTCATTGCCGTTGACTTTAGTCAACGGACAACATATACAGGAAAAAGGCTTTAGCCAAATTTACATCTGCTTGAATTCTGCAAGATTTGAAATACCCTCGACAAAATTCCGTCCTTTCTTATTAATATTACAGCATGAAACTTTACGGACTTATCGGTTTTCCGCTTTCACATTCTTTTTCTAAAAAATTCTTTACCGGGAAATTCGAAACGGAGCATATCGAAGACACCAAATATGATCTGTTCCCGCTGGAGCATATAAAAGACTTACCTGCCCTGTTGCACGAACACCCCGACCTGTGCGGATTAAATGTCACCGTTCCGCATAAGATCAATGTACTTAAATACCTCGACTGGATAGAGCATGATGCACGCACTGCCGGCGCGGTGAACTGCATCCGCATCACCTCTGAAAGCCCTGTTGTAGCTGCGTTTACAGGCGAAGTAGGTATAAAAGGACATGATTTCAGGCTCGAGGGATTTAATACGGATATTTATGGATTCGAGAATTCGTTAAAACCACTGCTGAAAAAACGCCATGATGAAGCTTTGGTTCTCGGTGATGGTGGTGCCGCTAAAGCGGTGAAATGCGTGCTGGATAATTTGGGGATCAACTTTAAAATGGTTACCCGCAAACCAGCGCCGGGCCACATTTTATTTGGTGATTTAAAGCCGCATCATATCAAGCAGCATAATCTGATCATCAATACTACACCTATAGGTATGTCACCTAATGTAGATGAGTGCCCGCCGATACCCTATCAAGCTATAACAGACGATCATTTGCTTTACGACCTGATCTATAATCCCGAACAAACCTTATTTTTGAAGAAAGGTGCCGAACATGGAGCCGTTACAAAAAATGGATATGAAATGTTAGTATTGCAGGCCGAAAGGTCCTGGGAGATATGGAATTCAAAAAAAATATATCCATGAAGAAAATAGCACTCTTTATACCTGTTTTACTGTTTTTGGCTGCCTGCAATGGCAATCATGATTATTCGCCAAAGCCGCGCGGCTATTTTCGGATTATTTTGCCCGAAAAGGCTTACCAGCAATATAATGGGCCGTACCCTTTTACATTTATCTATCCAAAATATGCGGTGATTGAAAAGGATACCAAAACAGCACCGGAAAAAAAGGACAAAAAGCTCATTAATATGAAATACCTGCTCAACATGCAGTTCCCGCAGTTTAACGGGACACTTCACCTGAGCTATGAAAGTATCACTTCGAAAAAAGTGTTTGACGAACTAACCGAAGATGCCCGGACTTTCGCGTTTAAGCACAGCGTAAAAGCAACATCTATTGACCAGGCCATTATCCACAATTCCGACCGCAAAGTTTACGGTATTTACTATACTATTGATGGCAATGCGGCATCGTCCATACAATTTTATGTTACCGATAGTATAAAGAATTATATGAGAGGGGCGCTTTATTTTAATAATACGCCGAGGCTCGACTCCATACAACCAGTACTCAAGTTTGTAAAAAAGGATATTGATACCATGATCAAAACATTCAGGTGGAAGGGAGAATAGTTTGAATGCGGATTGCGGAATGTGAAATGCGGAATTGATTGCCTGATTATTCGGATTAAATCATTCCGCAATCGGCACTTCGCATTCCGACTTTACTTAACTTTGCACCATGTCCAAAATCCACTCCTTTGTAAATAATCCTTACCAGGAAAACACGTATATTTTATTTGATGATACACGCGAATGCATTATTATCGACCCGGGAATGTATACAGCTTCGGAACAAAATGTGGTGGTTAATTTCATCAGGGATAACCAGTTAAAACCTGTTCTGCTTCTGAATACCCATTGCCATATCGACCATGTGCTGGGTAACAAATTCGTGTTTGATCAATATGGTTTAAAGCCGCAGTTTCACGAAGGCGAATCATCGGTGCTGGCGTCTGTTCCGGCTTATGCGCCGCAAATGGGTTTCAGGTATGAGCCGTCGCCACTACCTGATCACTACCTGCCCGAGACCGGCAGCATCTCTTTCGGAAATACGGAACTGCAATTGATCTTTGCGCCGGGCCATTCGCCCGCGCACCTTTGCTTTTATGATGAGGAGAGTAATTTGTTAGTCGGCGGTGATGTATTGTTCAGGGGGAGTATCGGTCGCACCGATCTGCCTGGCGGCAATTATGACCAGTTGATCAGTAATATCACAGAGAAACTGTTTACGTTGCCGGATGATTGTGTGGTTTATCCGGGCCACGGCTCCGAGACAACGATAGGATTTGAAAAAAAGCATAACCCATTTTTTTAAGACATACGTTTGAAGTTATACGTTTTACGTAGTTTTAGCTCCAATAAAACGTATAACGTAATACGTATCACGTACAACCTTTGAATACATCGATCTACATAGCCAGGCGGTACCTTTTTTCGAGGAAGAAGATGCATGCCATCAATATTATCTCGGGAGTATCCATGCTCGGGGTTTTTATCGGCAGTGCTGCATTGGTGATCATCTTATCAGTGTTTAATGGGTTCGAGAAGGTGATCCTTAACCTATACAGCAATTTCACGCCTGAAATAAAAATCGAGCCCAAACAGGGTAAGACATTCAACCCCAATACAGCTTATTTTAAAACTCTGCATAGCGACCCAAAACTGTTTTCGTTTACCGAAGTTCTGGAGGAAAAAGCCCTCATCAGGTATGGAACTACGGGTCAGTTTATTGGTACAGTAATGGGGGTGAGCGACGAGTTTTTGAATAATAAACAATTAGATAGTACGGTCGAAAAAGGGTCTTTTACACTAAAAGACAAAGGGCATCCTTATGCTGTGATTGGCGCTACCGTGCAGGGCAAACTATCTGTAAATATACACGATCAGCTTTCGCCATTGCAGATCTATTCGCCGCGGCGGGATGCTTCGAGTTCGGCTGACGTTCTGAGTGCATTTGAGGTACGGTACATTTACCCATCTGGTATATTCAACATTCAACAGGATTTTAATGGCCTTATCATTACCCCGATTGATTTTATGCGTGACTTGCTGAATGAACCTGTAAATGTCTCCGCAATCGACCTGAATTATAAAAAGGGGACTGATATTGAAGACATTCAGGGTGATATAAAGGACAAGATCGGCAAGGAGTTTACCATTAAAAACAGGTTTGAGCAAAATGCCGACTTATATAAAACATTGAATTACGAACGCTGGTTTATTTTTATGATACTGGTTTTTGTGCTGATTATCGCCATTTTTAATATTATCGGCTCATTAACTATGCTGGTGATCGATAAGCAAAAGGATATTGCTATTTTAACCAGCCTGGGTGCAGACAAGCAATTGATACAGGGCATTTTCTTTTTTGAGGGGATGATGATATCGTTTATAGGTTGTATTGTTGGCATGGTAGTCGGGTTAATATTTTGCATTTTGCAGGAACAATTTGGTTTTATCAAATTTGGAGATAACCTGACGGCTATTGATGCCTATCCCATAGCGTTAAAATTCACTGATTTTATATTGGTGTTTTTAACAGTAACGGGCATCGCGGCTATTGCATCCGGAATTAGTGCACGTTTAAGCATCAAAAGGCTCGGAGAGATCAAAGAGGAATTGTAAATTTGGGAGGTGCAGGGAGTAATGCGGTTGGCGAAGTAAAACAGAATTAAAAGTTTAGAGTTTAGTAGTTAGAATTTAGGGCTTAGGGTTTAATTTAAAAAACATGGAATCGAAACGTCAGCAAAAATTTGCAGGAGTAATACAACAGGACCTGGCAGCTATATTTCAGCGCGAGGGCATGAACCTTTTGCCTAATACGCTCATTACTATTACCAAAGTAAGAGTAACACCCGATCTGGCCATTGCAAGGGTTTTTCTGAGTTTTTTTAATACCAACAACGCCCAGTTGGCGCTGAATACCATTAAATCACATGGCTCAGAGATACGTTATAAGTTAGGTGCGCGCATAAAGGACCAGGCACGGATCATACCTCAGCTTGAATTTTTTGTGGACGATACCAGCGAGTATGTAGAACGTATGGACAAGATATTTGACAAGATCAGCAAGGAAGAACGGCAGCCGGATACAGAATAATTACGCTGCTTAATGAATAAGCATATCCGGTTAGAAAATTTTATCAGAGAACATCCTGATAAGGTGGGTAAGGTTGTCGATTACGACCCTGGAACCGACCGTCTCTACAAATTCGATTTTACTGCCTCAAATACTGAATTAAACCCGGAAGATATTGCCAATACGGAGAAATTCAGCCATTGGGTAAATCAAAAACTTAGAGATAATAATTGCAGGTATGGTGTCGGCGGATATATGGAACACCGTACGCTGTATGCCCGGAGCGAACTATTCAATACCGGCGACGAACCACGTCGTCTTCACCTGGGCGTTGATATTTGGGCCGAAGCAGGGATGCCTGTCTATGCGCCTTTGAGTGGCCATATCCACAGCTTCCGGGATAACGATCAGTTTGGTGATTACGGCCCTACGATAATACTGCAGCATCAGCTTGATGACCTTATTCTTTATACCCTTTACGGCCATTTAAACCGGGAGAGCCTTATCAGACTGACTATTGGAGATACCGTAAGCCAGGGTCAGCAAATTGCTGTATTTGGCAGCGAGGAAGTCAACGGTCACTGGCCGCCGCATTTACATTTCCAGTTGATGTTTGATATGGAAGGCTGCTATGGTGATTACCCGGGCGTAGGCCGCTATTCAGAAAAGGATATTTATCTCCTGAATATTCCCGAACCAAACCTGATCCTGCAATTTCCTGATGTGAAATAAAGGCGGTACATTTAGGTTAAACAATTTTAACCTTATGACACCGAGAACCTTATTCGCAATCATTATTAAGATTATAGGCATATATCTTGTTATTGGAGCTTTTACATTGATTCCTCAAAGCATTATCACCTTATATTCATTTAATCACCAGGTTGGATATAGGGATATGGGCGAAGTGATGCAGATGCTTTTTTTTATAATTTTTGCCATCGGGCTTTATCTATTGATTTTGCGTTATTGTCTTTTCAAAACAGAATGGATAATAAAAAAATTACATCTTGATAAAGGCTTCACTGAAGATAAATTTGAGATCAATATTCATCGCTCTACTATACTGAAAATAGCTGTGATAGTTATTGGCGCTATAATAATTATTGAGAATTTACCCCAATTTTGCAGGCAAGTATTCTCATACTACCAAATGAGCGCGCCCGATCGTGGGTTTAAAGAAAATCCGGTATCATCAGACATCATATTCAATTTTGCTAAGTTAGTGATTGGGTTTTTTCTGATGACCAACAGCCGGCTAGTTGTAAACTTCATCGAACGGAAAAGAAGAGGGCCGGATACTTTAAAAGCAAACTGTTGAATGAAGCAATTTTAATTCTTCGTCTGTTTAGCCAAATAATGGAGTGTAATTAATTTTTCGGCACAAAAAAAGGGATGAAATACATCATCCCTTTTTATAAATATTCTATTCTGAGATTATTGTTGATCAGAAGGAGCGTCGTCAGGGGTGCCTACAATTTTGTAAACTTTATTGTTGTTAGCATCGCGGGCATCCTGGTAATAGTAACCATCTTCGGACACATAATATTTTTCGCCGTTAAGGCTGATCTTACGGCAATTAGCCGGAAGTGAATCCACAATATCACCAATCTGGGGTGCCTGCTGTTGCATATCACCATTAGGATTATTGGTATTTAATTCGCCGTCTTTACCTGCTACCTGGTAGGTAATACTGCCATCGTCTTTGGTGATTGGCTCATAATAAACGCCATTGGCCTCGTAATACTGTTCGCCATTGATCACTATAGATTGAGCATTTGATGGCAGGCTATTTACTTCTGCACCAACCGGTGGTTCAACAACAGTGTATTCGTTGTTATCATATTGATAGAACAAACCACCGCTATAGAAAAATTCAGCATCGCCATAGTAGAAAGGATAGTAACCGTAAGGCAGGAAGCCTATGCTGAAACCAAGTCTTGGCGCATAATAAGTTCCGTAATATCCATGATAATAGTGATAGTAACCGCGTGTTCTCCAATAAGAAGGGCCATAAAAACCACGACCGCCAACACCTACCGAAGCGCGGCCGCCCTGACCTATATAGCCACGGGTGCCAACATAGCTGCGGGCAGTATTATTTACATAGCTGCGACCACCATAGGCATTAACACCAGGATTAACAACACCTACACGGTGAGTTGATATACCATATCCGGGATTAGCTATACGTGATGGGGCAATAGCTACACGGCCATTACTGTTTCCTGGCCTGGCGTATCCAACGTTTGGTGACGATGGCCTTACAAAACCACCAACGCCCACAGATGGCCTGTTGCCGTTGCTCACGGAAGGCCTGAAACCATTACCATTGCTGCTCGGTGTCGGTCTGAAGCTACCACCATTATTTGAACTGGGCGCCGGGCGTGAACTGCCGCCACCGCCTCCGGATGAACTACCACCAGACGATGGACGTGAACCGCCACCACCGCCGCCATCCCTGTGCTGGGCATTGGCGGAAAGTACTATAAACGAACATAACAAGCCGTTTAGAGCCAGGGTAAAAAAATATTTATATGTCTTCTTCATGATTATGAGTGTTGATATTCTTCAATAATTGTGATACGGGTTTGGCGTGTTATTTATTTTTGACTGATTTATTCGCAAATAGTTTAATGCCGAAATTTAAATAAATTCGTAAAGGTAAATGTACTAAACAAATTGCAATACTACCTAATATACCTTGAAACGATGATTTTGATTTAACATAATACTGACGAATACGACTTATTTATAGAATTCGTTGCGCCTCATAGCTTTTCGGCAATAAAAAGGAAGGGCTGATCAAACTTTAGATTGAAAAAGCCATCCTGTGTGGTTTTAAAACAGTGTTTACTGGTTTGCTCCAATCCGCTGTAATGGATCTCATGCGAGTGGGTAAGTATTTCAATTTTGTCACCGGCGGGCTTCCATTTGCTAAAACCCGAATTAACCGCATATATTTTCTGGTCGGCATGGAAGATCACGAGGTTGATCTTATCGGCAAAGTACAGGTAATCTTTTAGCTGCAGGGCATCAGTGATAATATTAACAGCCGGATAATTGTGCGTAATCAAATATTTTAAAGCAGCTTCCGCCGGTGTATCGCTCCCGGCAGGCATTACTTTTACATCCGATTGCAAATTACCATGTATATCGTCAGTGATGATCCAGTCTATTTTAATGCCGTAATCAATCAGCATTTGTGCTGTTTCCTGTGTAGTGATCACTGTCGGGTTCCACTCCAGCAATTGGCCAAGCATCTCCACAGGGAAGCTATCCAGTCCCAGCACCAGTAAGGCGGGTTCCTGTTTTTCGCGGACGATGTGGTGAGAGGACATGATTAATGATCAGGGATTAATTCTCAACCGAAAATTAAACAAATAGTTTGGTATTTGTGATCAGTTAACCAGTGATTTGGGATTAGTTTTTCAACAGGTGTTATCAGTATATTTTCCGGTAGATCTCTTTTAGAGCAGCTCCGGGATCCAAAGCCAAATTAATTGCGGAGGATATTGCGATACCATAAATCCCCGTCTCTATCAACGGTTCAACGTCATTTATCTGTATTCCTCCAACTGCAATAACAGGGATATCTACCGGGTGCTTTTGTAGTTCGCGGTAGCCTTCAAAACCAAGCAAGGGCTTGTCATTAGGTTTTGTATTGGTATGTGCAAATGGCCCGTAACCACAATAATCTACCGCGCCGGTATTTTGAACCCGCAGCAAGCTTTCGATATTAGTGGCAGATGCGCCTAATGTTTTGTCGTCGCCAATGTGTTTCCGGATGGCGATCAGGTCTGCATCAAAGTGTTCAATGTGTACACCCTGCGCATCTACCCTGCCCAGTAATTCATAATGATTGGTTAAGATCAGTGTTGCGCCCCAATCATCGCAGGTAACAGCGATCTCGTTGATCTCATCAATCAGTTCATCATCAGGCTTGGTAAGGCAACGGTATTGTATCCAATTAGCCCCCGCCTCACAAGCTATTTGCACCTGTTCCACATGGCTGCGATTAGGCAGATCCTGCGTCAGATAATGAAATTTGGAGATGTATTTCTTCATTTCGGATTTTCGATTTCGGATTTGCAAATAACAAGTCCCTCTCCAGCTGGAGAGGGATTTAGGGTGAGGCTGGTTATTTCAGCGCCTCCGTTATCGGTTTACCAATAGATCCGTTTGGTGCTTGTATATGCAATAATGCAGCGACGGTTGGGGCGATATCGGTCATATGTGTTTCGCGGTTCAGGTGGCCATGCGGAATCCCCCAACCCATAAACACCAGCGGAATGTGCGCATCATAAGGGTTCCAGGTTCCATGGGTCGTGCCCGTCTTGCTGTAAGCATCATACCATCCCGGTTTTAAGATGATCTGTATTACGCCGCTGTGTTCTACACTGTAACCATTGATAATACGCTCGCGCAATTCTTCAGGGATATTGGCAGTTTGCACTTTTGCCATATCGATCGCATAAGCTACACCGGCTTGCTGCATCAAAAAATCGATACAGTCCTTCTTTAATGCTTCCTCATCAAGCTTGGCATATTTTATGTCCTTATAATTGAAATTAACCTGGTAATTACCCAGGCTGAGAACGATGTTCTCCA